>JGI24025J20009_10000430_pt1 | contig 32439 bp, 36 predicted proteins | sample Cruoilmetagenom3_FD_20009 | JGI IMG/M metagenome (IMG submission 20009) | reverse complement strand
CATCATTATTTAGGAAAAGATATGTATCATAATTGGGAAATTTAGATACCCCTAAGTTATTCCCTCTTCCAAATCCTAAATTCTCTTTACTTTCGACTATTTTTACGGAAGGGAAATTCTCTTTAAGATACTTAACACTTCCATCTACAGAAGCATTATCTACAACAACAATATCAAAATCTTTGTACTGTGTATCTACAACAGATTTAAGATTCTTTTTAAGTAGTTTAGTACCATTGTAATTAACTATAACTATTAAGATTTTCATCCCTCGATTATACATAGAAAGGGTTAAAATGACTAACAAAGATATATCCATTATGCTATATTATTAATATCTAACTTATGATTAAAATCATATGAATAAAGTAAAAAGAAGATCCTTACTACTACCATTTCTCCTGCTATTACTCTCTCCCTTTGTATTCCCAAGTAATATACACGCCGCTAAAATAGAGGTAGGAGACTATACTCTAGACAAACAATCCATAGTAGAAGATGATCTGTATATCTCTGGAGAAAATATTACTGTTAGTGGAGTAGTAGACGGAGACCTAATAGCCTTGGGACAAAATATCAATGTAGATGGAACTATAATAGGAGACACATACCTCTTTGGTAGTACAGTTAATGTATCAGGAAGTATATATGGAGTATCTGTAATAGGAAGCTCTACAGCCACCATATCTGGTACCCTAAGAGAAAATATATATATAGCTTCAATGATGACAGACTTAGATGGAACATTCGAAAAAGATATCCTCGCTCTCTCAGGCACCTTCAAATTAGATGGAGCAGTAGGAGATGATGTAAGAGTAGGAGCTGGACAAGTACTCTCTACCGCATCAGTAGGAGGAGACTTTTTGATAGGGGGAGATACATACACAGTAGATGAAAACAGTATATATGGACAGGTAGTAGTAGGAACAAGCGAACTACTCAAAAGAGAACACTTTGAATTTAGTAGAGATGACTTTTTAGGTTTCAATATTGGCCTCTCTATAATTAACTTTGTAGGTATGTATATTGTAGGAATAATATTAATACTCTCTGCACCTGTAAAAACATTAAAGATAGAAAAAAGGATAATATCTTCTTGGAAAGAAGCCCTTAAAAGCTTTGCAATAGGATTCGTAATACTACTAGCAATACCCCTACCATTACTCTTACTAACAATAACATTAATAGGTGCACCACTAGCACTCCTGATAACCGCAGCATTAATATTTCTAGCAACCTTTGGTACAGTATGGACAGAGTCTGCAATAGGATACAAGATACTAAAATTAACAAACCAGAAAGACAACGGTAGAATATTCTCCTTACTAATTGGAAGATCAGTATCAACCATTATAAAACTAATCCCCATTGTTAGAGGAGGATACTCTCTAACCCTAATCTGTGTAACAGTAGGAAGTATAGTTAGAATGAAATATGATGCATTTACTAATTCAATAGAGGTAAGAAAGAACCAAAAGAAAAGCAGTAAGAAAACTACTAAAAAGAAAAAATAAATAACAATACTGTTAAACAAAAAAGGGAGCTAACGCTCCCTTTTCTTTTACAATATGTAATACGTTACTTAGCTAACATCTCTTCAATCAAAGCTTCAAAAGAAGCATATGGATATGCACCAGCTATTAACTTACCCTCCACATTACCATCCTCATCCAATACTCCAATAACAAACCCAGGAGTACCCTGTACACCAGCAGCAGTAGCAGCAGCCTTATCAGCCTCTATTTCATCTACATACCTATCACTAGCCATACAATCATTGTACTTAGTCATATTAACACCCATATCCTTTGCAATATTTGCTAAATCATCAGCAGAAGCCTGAGAGAATGCTTTAGAGTAAAACTCAAAATATTTCTCTGCACCCTCTATCTCATTAACACACAAACCTGCATGAGCACTATCTATAGTTATCTGACCATGAAAATCTAATGGAAGATTTCTAATAACATAGATAATCTCACCAGTATCTACATAGTTAGAGATTATGTCTCCCTCTGTTTCAACAGCATACTTCTCACAGTAAGGACACTGGAAATCAGTATACTCAACCAAAGCTACCTTAGCCTTTTTAATATCTCCTAGATATGGACTCTCTCCAATGTTAGTAGTAGCTTGTGGAAACTCTTCATTAACACCTGCATCCTCCTGTGCTGTTTCAGTTTCTCCTGCAACATCTGTATCATCCTCACTTTTCCCCCTGTTTGTAAAAAATATTGCACCAGCAATTACTAATCCTGCTAATACAATTGCTCCTGGAACAGCTATTGCATCTAAATCAATAACTATATCATCTTTCTTGTTCTCAACTTTCTTTTCTTTTGCCATGTTTAAATATTAATATATTAAGTAGTAATAGGGATAATGATATTTTAAATATCTAAATATGTCAACCAAAATATGATAAAATATATTGATGGAGAAGGATATAAAGGTAGACAGAAAAAAGAAAATAATTAACATCTCCCTATTCATAATCCTAATACTACTACTCATATTTCTAGGATATACATGTTTCAAGAAATTTCTTCTTGAAGAAATTGAGCCTGAAACAACGAATATCTCTGAAAATGATGATGAAGATACACAAGATAAGCAAGAAGAAGAAATTGAACAAGATACAATAATAGAAGATACACAAACCATTCAAAGACCAAATAGTGTACAGAAATATACAGAAGAAAGCCCTGTCATAGAAGGTCAACAAGCATATATAGTAACCCCCACAGATATATATAAAGATGAACCTGCTACAATTGTAATATATAGCCATGGTTCAACAGGCGTTATAACCGATGATCTTTCTGAAACATATATGTCAGAGTTAAGAGAATTTGCTATACAATTCCCTCCTCATAACTATATATTTGCAGCATCTAATCAACATGGTCAAAATTGGGGTAATACAATCTCTATTCAGGATATGATAAATATGAAAGAATGGATTACAGATAATTATCCTGTAAAAACCAAAATTTACTTAATCGGTTTTAGCATGGGAGGACTTCCTACAATGAATTACGCTACTACATATCCAGATACCATTTCTAAGATTGCACTACTTGCACCTACTATAAGGTCTTCGGAGTGGGATTCTGAAAGGACAAAGAAATTAAAGGGTATAGATATTAAGATATGGCATGGAACAGCAGATGTTAATGTCCCATACTCAAACAGTACATATTTTCTAAATAAAGTGTCCGCGTATGGTGTTGATATCCCATTAGTAAGATTGGAAGGGAAAACCCACTTTGATGTAGATAGAGAGTATGTACAAGATATTATAGAATTTTTTAATTCGTAATATCTACTCTAATACCTCCAAAGTCTTTCCATCAATAAAGTATGTATTAAGAATTAGAGGAATATCATACTCATCCAATTGTGTATTACTCCTCTCATCTATTCTCCAAACATATCTACTTCCATATGTTTGAGTTGTCTCCCCATCCCCAAGATACATATATATATGATTTCCATCTCCAACAGTAAGACCATTTTCTACTGCTACTTCATACACTTCCTGTGTAGGTTTAAGAGCTGTTAAATCATTAAAATATGCTCTCTCATTATCTCCCATAAGAGCATACTCATTCTCAACTATAATATCATCTCCCAAATCTCCTACCCCATTTGTATAGGAATAAATAACAACTGACTTTTTACTAGGAGAAAATACCTCAAATGTCCAAGAGGAAAACTTACCCCCCTCTGTTCCAAAATACAACTCACCTAAATCATCTACAAAATATCTAGTAACCCCAGTAATAACCTCTATTCTATAATCAGTAGACCACTCATTCAATGTGGTTTCTACCTCTGCAGCTATATCAACAATATCCTTGGCTTCATAATCAGGAACATATCTATCATCTTTAACCATCTCTTCCCCTTGATTAGTACCACCATCTTTAGCTCCATCTCTTATCAAAAACCAGTATGCACTACCTCCCCCTATGAGAAGTAGTAAAACTATTCCTAATATTATGAATAGCTTTTTGTTTTCCTTTTTCTCTTTCATTATGTAAATATATTAATTTAATTTTAAAATTCTATACACTTCATCAATATCATACTCTTCTTTCTCAATATATCTAGGAATGATATGCATATGGAAATGAAATACTGTTTGACCAGCAATCTCTCCATTGTTTTGAACAATACTAATACCCTCTGGATTTAATTTCTCTTTAATATGGATTGCAAGCTTTTTAACAACCTTTAAAACCTCACACAATAACTCCTCCTCTACCTCAAATATATCACTAGAATGCTTTTTGGGTACAACTAGAGTATGTCCTTTTCCTTGAGGAGATATATCTAAAAAGGCATATATCTTTTCATCCTCATATATCTTTTTAGCAGGGATCTCTCCATTTAATATCTTACAAAATATACAATCATCCATACTCTATAAATGATAAATTATTATTCTACTCCAATATGTTAATTTCTCGGTATTAGTCTTTAAGTAATCTAAACTAACAAACCCAATATCCTCTAAACCCTCCTCATTAACATGGACATTCATACCATCTAAATCATATACATATACTAAACCTACATGTACATCACAAACAGAATGGCCGTCTTCAATATATACCAATCCTAGATATTCTCTGTTTATTATCTTACTTCCTAATTCAACCTCTTCTGAGAGTTCTCTTTGAACTGCTACCTCAAAGATATCCTCCCCTTTCTTAACATCAATCTTTTCAATATGTCCTCCCAATGCAAGTGGACATAAAGAATCTAATCTCTCTTCATTCTTTTTTACCTGTCTGTGTAAATAGTATTTACCATTATGTCTTAATACTACCTGCCCTATTATCTGTTTGTAGGTAGAATCTTTCTCTAAATCCTTTCTTACTCTAAACTCACTCTTCTCTCTTAGTAACTCAAGGTAACTTTCTTTGTCTGAAGTTATTAAACCATTCCACTTTCCATTTTCAAAAAGGTACTCTCCTTTTATACACAAAATCTTTTCATTCATAATTACTCCTCAATTACAATTGCTACAGATGGACACATATCATGAGCCTCTTTTACTTTAGACTCTAACTCATTAGAGATATCCTTTCCTTTTAACTCCTCTTTTACATCTACTTTACCATCATCTTTCATCTCAAATACATCCGGACATATAGCGACACAAGTACCACAGGCAATACATTTACTCTGATCTATAGATACTTTCATTTAATCCAGGTAATAAATTAATTACCCTACATTGTTTCAAAAAAGGATAAACATTTCAACTGTTGGGATATGGAGTAGTGTGTACACACCAACTCCAAACAGTAGACTGCCGTCATACCGCCCAACAGTATTGACCAAAGAAAACGTCTCTTCTTTGGTACTTTGTGTTAGCGATCCACTAACACAAGGGTTTGTAATGGTCGGAAAAAACAAAAAACCGACCAATGCTGGCCGGTTATAATTCGTTAAAAAACGCAAGGCGTTGTAGCTACCTATAGTATACTAAATATATGGTAAGAAATCAATTTTACCCTCTAAACCTTACTAAGTTATCACCTACAATATCAAATGAATACTCATCACTAAGATCAGAGAGGAAGAGACCCGAAGACATTAGTAGTTCACTTGGCTTAACACCCCCTCTTAAAGAATCTAGTATTTCATCCTTGTCTATCTCTAGAACTTCACTAAGCATCTTTACTATCTTTGAATACCCTTCCTCTTTAGCAGAGTAATATACACTCTTTTTGTTAATTACCTCTGTTTGAATACTGTATCTTGAAATTGGTCTATATGTTGCCACATAGTCACTCATTACAGGTTTTAGGGCTGTAACAAATGAAAAACCTAATATTGAAACGAATACCGCTAATACTGCGAATCTTTCTTTGCTTGTCATAATATATATACATGACAATTTAAGTATGTATATATATGCTATAGCATATTGAAGTAAAAAGTATACTATTTCTAGGCTATAACCAAGTAATATACACCCCTAAAAATATACTATACCTATCATTAAAGGGAAAAGAATATTAGAGTAAAGAAACTATAAGGTGAAAGATAAAAAAAAAGGACTATTTATAGTCCTTTCTGTATAACAACTACCTAATAATTGTACTCTTTTAAAATATTAAACACTGGTTCCCCTATGAATAGGGAGATAGAAGATGAATAGATATTCAAAAAGAGTATTTAAATGGCCTTTTCCAAGAGCTCTAATTGATCCGGAGTATCAAACCAACAAATAACTGTCTCAATATGTTCACTCTCGTTCGTAAGCTGTTCGATAATTGTTTTTAACTCTGCTGCAAAATCCATTCGTTGGGCAACTCCCACTCCTATTGATTCATCATTACAGTTAGGTGAGGATGGTCGGGGTGACTCGACTCGAACGAGCGACCTCTTGCACCCCATGCAAGCGTTCTAGCCATCTGAACTACACCCCGTAGGAAGTATTATACTAAATTTCTTATATTTATAACAAAGAGAATTAGTATTTAACTAAACTTAACACCTCTGCTTCCCCGATAACAATACAATATGTTGTCCCTGCTGCAGCACCTTGGCATTCATAGCTATTGAAAGATACCCTGTACTCTCCACCAAGAACACCCCTTGCAATATATTCATAACTAACACCATACACAGTACATGTAGATAAATCGTCATCACACACTCTATACCCACCATAATTGGCTGTATCTGACTCATAAACTACTGACTCAGCTATATACGAATATTTATACTCCGACTCTGTTTCAATATCTGCCTCCCCTGTTTCTTCTTCCTCCTCCCCTTCCTCTTCTTTATTCTCATCTTCAACCTCCTCCTCTCTTTCGGTATTGATTATCTCCTCTTCACTAGGACTATCTAACAAAAGATAGGTTATAAATACCATTTCAAAGAGAATTACTATAACAAGTGAGTAAACCAATATCTTTTCTTTCTTCTTCATTAGAATTACTTAATAAAATTATATATCTCCTATAACCCTATTTCATTACTAATCTCATTCATACTCCCCAATGCTATCTCTATAAATCTTTCTAATGATATTCCTGTCTTTTCAATATCATATATCAATTCTCTGTTAACAGCCTTAGCAAAATCCTTCTTTTTAAATTTCTTCATTACACTATTTACACCAACACTACTAATCTTTTTATCTGGTTGTACTAATGCACAAGCAACCAAAAAACCACTTAAGGTTTCACTAGCACTAAGGGCAAAATCCAATCTAGATTCTCTCTTCTGTTTGATATCAGGATGCTCCTCATAGTGAGCCTTGATTGCATGATACATCTCCTGTGGAATATCTTCACCAATCCTCAATCCCTCCATCTCCATTATCTTGTCAAATTCAATAACATGCCTTTTAGGATCTTTGTCTACCCAGTCATAATCAATATCATGAAGTAATCCAGAAAGTCCCCATAGCTGTTCATCCTCACCTAACTCTTCAGCCAAAGCCCTCATAATAGCTTCACTCTCCCTCATATGAAGTCTTAACCACTCTGTTTTAATATATTTATCTAGAAGTTGAATCACTCTTTCTCTCTCTATCATATCTCTACAACTTTATCTCAACTACTACCTGATTAGGACTCTGCATAGCACTTAATTTGAAGTCCTTCATTCCACTAATACCTCCAAACTTGTATGTAGAAGACTCTCCTGTTCTACTCACAAGCACAGTAACACCACCTGGTAAAGATATTGAGCTACCCCAACCTGAAACTCTATCTGTCTCCAATGATGGAAATACTACCTCTAACATACCCTCTGTATTGTAATCAGCTTGTACAGATGGAATTGGATTAGATGCTCCACTAGCAACAGACCAAATGAATTTAACAATACCCCCAGACATACTGTATGAGTATGTTAAAATTTTAGAACCATCTCCCGATGTCATCCCCTCTATTGTCTGACCCTCAGAAGAAAATTCCTCTGAGCCGTAATCAACAGTAGGTGCTGAGTAATCTCCATCGTATGCAACCTTAACCGAAAACACCCATCTCCTCTCCTCTTCTTCTACCAATTCTAAATTAAAAGCATTGTTAGTTAAGATTCCAATATCGTAAAGCCTAGTATTTTCCAAAGAAGTAACCATCCTGTACAAACCAGTAATTGCTCCAGCATCAACCTCAATACCCTTCTCATGTGTAATCCCCGTACTATCATCAAATATATTAGTAAGTGTAACTCTGAGTACACCTTTCTGAAGTAATGGCTCTACTACAAAAAGAGGTATCGCAAAATCTTCTGTTGTATTTGAAACAATCTCAAACAGAAATTCATGATAACCATCCGCCTTGCTATCTTCAATACTAGAGATTGTATACTCAATTTCGCTACTTTCTCCTAGACTCTTTTTCTCATTAGTAAAATCATCGGGATTAGAAATATATCCCAAATCTTCATCCTCTTGTACATCCTCATTTTCTTGCTCATCCTCCTGTACCTCTTCAGAAACCTCCTGAGAATCCTCTACCTCTTCTACTTCTTCTTTCTTTGTACACCCTGAAAGAAGTAATGTACTAAGAGCTATTACCAAAAGGTATATCCCTATCTTCTTTTTCATATTACTAAAACTAAATTTAGTATTAATATCTTAACATACCTAAAAAGGGTTAGAAAGGATTAACATGTATAGCTTAAAATGCTAAATTATATATACATACTTTAAACATTAAAAAATATGCCCAAAGAGATAAATATATCTGACAAAAAAGAAAAAGGTAAGGTTAAAGAAAAAAAGAGTAAAAGAAAGAAAAAGAAAGAGAAAAAAATTAAACCTGAGAGTAAAGATATACCTGTCAAAGATGAAAAGGTAGTAGAGAAAGAAATAGATGAGATTAAAATTGAGGATGTAAATGGAAAAGAAATAACAGTAAAGGAAGAAAAAAAACCTAAAGTAAAAAAGAAATGGTTGATAATATCAGGAATCTCTTTAGCTCTTGTTCTAGGTATACTCTCCTTTTACTACTTTGGTATTTACAAGGTAAAACCGTACAAGAAACCCTCAGAGGTAATCAATATAAAAAGTGGATATTTACTCTCTGCTCCTTCCTATCAACAGTTTACAATCCTTAATACCATTCAACCAACAGAACCTAAAACAGAAGTAAGCCCTCTAAATGGACTACTTTTTACTAAAACAGAAATGAAAGAGTTAAACACCAAAAGACCTGTTGCAGTAATGATAAATAACCATGCGGAAGCTAGACCACAATCAGGATTAAACAGTGCAGATATTATATATGAAGTATTAGTAGAATCTGGAATAACTAGATACATGGGAATATTTTGGAGTGAAGCTCCTAAAAAGGTCGGCCCTATTAGAAGTGCAAGACAGTACTACCTGGAATGGTTAAGCCCATATGATCCCCTATACATATATGACGGCTGTGCAAAAACAACTGATGTAAGAACAAATGCTTGTGGGAATATATATACATACGATATTAAAAATATTGCAACCATAGGGGCATGGAGATGGAATGACGGAACTAGATATGCTCCTCACAATGAATACTCATCAATAACAAATGCTTGGGAGTATGCAGAAAAGAAAAATTGGGATAGTATACCCGATATTGATACTTGGCAATTTAAGCCAGATACCGACACACAAGATAGAGGAGAGAGAACCAAAGTTAAGATTGCCTTTCACAAATCATTACCTAATTCTGGCCTTTACGATACCACATGGACATATGACAGTAAAACAAACTCTTACTTCAAACAAACAGGAAACAGAAATGATATTGATCAAGAAACTAATGCTCAGGTATATACCAAAAATATAGTTATTCAAGAAACTGCAATAACCTCAGCATATGATAATAAAGGAAGAATAATAGTTAAAACAATTGGAAATGGAAAAGCTACATATCTAATTGATGGTAAAATTACAACAGGAGAATGGGAAAAAGCTTCTAGAACAGACCGAACTATGTTCTATGATAGTGAAGATAATGAAATACAATTTAACAGAGGAAGAATTTGGATTACTGTAATATCTCCTTCTTTAGGAAAATTTGCTATAATTGAGCAATAAATTTGCCCCATGGTCTTAAAGACCTATTTAATATGTTAAAAAACTGGGGAAAGAAAAATGCTAAAGAATCTATTCATATCAAAAGTAAGAATCCGAGTCCTTAACAAGTATATGGAGGATATAAATCAGGCCTACCATACAAGAGGCTTGGTAAGAGAATTGGGAGAGGAAATAAACGCAATACGAAGAGAACTCCTTAACCTGAAAGACGCTGGTCTACTAACAACCTCAAAAGATGGTAACAAAATTATGTACAAGATAGATAAGAGCTATCCAATTGTACTTGATTTAAGATCTATGTTTTTTAAAGAATCTGATACAGGTAAACTACTCTATGAAAAACTTAATCCAGTAGAAGGAATTAAGTTAGTACTTCTTACAGAGGCTTTTTTAAAGAAAAAATATGAAAATAATAACGATATAGATATACTCTTTATCGGTACTATGAAAATGAGAGAGCTATCCTCTGCTGTAAGGACATTAGAGAAAGAATTAGAAAGACCTATTAAATATGCAGCTATGAAGGTAGAAGATTTCCAATTTGGTAAAAAGAAGAAAGACCCAATCTTAATGAATGCACTACAAAAAGATAAAATCATACTAATAGGGAGAGACTCAGATTTGCTGTAATAGAAATGAAAAAGCTCAAATTCAAAAAGATAAAGATTAAACAGAAATCCCTCAATGGCCTTTTTAGATACCTCTTCTTAATAATAATAAGTGCCGCTATCCTAGCAACAGTATTAATAGCACTACCCTTAACAGAAAGACTCTCCTCTTCTGTTGCATATGACTTAGTTAACAAAAAAGATCTCTACTGGTCCAAGGAGTATGAACTACAACTAGAAACTGAGGATAGTAAGGAAATACAAAAAGATATTGAAAAAACTAAATCAATAATACAAAAAAGATTAAGACTATTCGGAGTAGAAGAAAGCTCCATTTCAAACTATGAACAGGATGGTATTCACTCTATTAGAGTATCTGTACAAACATCCAAATCAACAGATATTGTAGATACCTTAATTAAATCCCCTTTTCTCCTAACCATTGTTACCCGTAAAGATGATTTTAACTATGAAGACCAAGAGGACTTCTTAGCCCCATACTTAGAAGAAAATTACAATAAGACAGCATTTACAAGAGACGAATTTAGAAATATACATATAACAAAGTTAAAGAATTCATCAAATGAATACTCCTACTTTGCTCTCTTTAAGACTTGGCCAGGAAAAAATGAATGGGAGAAGTTTGTTCAAGATAACGCTGGGGAAACTGTTGGGACATCTATTGATGGCTTTGTTACACCTGTACAGATACCTACAGATCAAAGTCTCTTTGCAGCTTCTGTATCTGCACAGGACAAAGAGCAAGCATATATGATAAATATCTTGTACAACTCAGGAGTAATCCCTCTTAATTACAATACTACCAATGAAATATCTAAAACACCTGATATAGCACAAACCAACTACATTAAACTAACAGAGGGGATATTAATAACTGTTGTCCTAATATATGCATATCTTCTTTTAGTAGAAAAAACTCCTAAAGAGACCTTAATCAAGTCAGGACTATCAACCGTAATAACTGTATCTGCATGGATAGCGTATCTAAAAATTACTGAAACCCATGTAGATATTTTCCTACTCTCAATACTAATAATTACGCTAATAGCACTAATAAGGATAATTACAGAAAATACTGAATCAAGAATAGTAGTAACAGTATTAATAGCATTAATAGCTTCAATATGCTCATTACTAGGTAGTGGATATGTCAAAATATTTGCATTTGATCTACTAACACTAATGATAGTAGCAAATATATCTCTCTCCTTTTGTGTTTGGTACATTGCTAATATTAGAAAATCTCTAAAAATATGACACTACTAAATAACCTTTTACAAAATTGGAGTAGGTATGAAATATATACAGAACTATCACTACTTTTAAGTATATTTGTGATAATACTTCTTACAATATACCTAGTTACAAAAAATAGAAAGATGCTTCTTCTTTCAACAGTAGCTTACGTAGTAGCCTCCCTTTTAAATATCATTGGTATATTTCTTGTTCATATATTACTTAAAATAGAGATAACAGAGGTATTTAGAATAATACCAATAATAACCTACATACTTTTAGCATCTAATATCGGAATCCTAGTTGGTTTTTACATATCTAGAAAAGATGCAAAAGGATTTAAAATTAAAAGTATTAGAAAAGAGTACCTAAGTGATAGTATAAAACAGACTGTATTTTTAGTATTACTAGGTGCAAGTATAATGCTTTTCACCTCTGTACAAACAAAATTAGTCATCTCAATCTCTATCCTCTCTACACTCCTTTCCATTTGGTTTACATACTGGCTCTCAAAATATATTCTTAAATGATTGAGTATCCTAAAAAAATAATTGTAATTGCAGGTCCTACCGCATCAGGCAAGTCAGACATTGCATTAAATCTTGCCAAAGAAATTAATGGTTACATAATAAATGGGGATTCAAGACAGCTGTACAAACAGTTAAATATTGGAACAGCAAAACCTAATTTCGAAAAAGAGATAGAGGGAAACATATATACCATCGACAATATTAAACACTACCTCTATGACTTTATAGACCCTAAAACAAACTTCACTCTCTATGACTATCAACAATGTGTGCAAGAGGTACTAACTAAAACAGAGGGTATCCCAATACTGGTAGGAGGTACTGGTTTGTATATAGACAGTATTGTTTTTAACTATCATCTAACTAAAAATAATACAAAAGAAAATGAGAATCTAAATGACAAAAGTGTAGAGCAACTCCAAATTCTTGCTAAGGGGTATCTCCCTGATATGAATCTAAGTGATAGGAAAAACAAACATAGATTAATTAGAGCAATACAAAGAAAAGGTGTAAATGAAATAAAAGGGGAACCTTTAGATCATATCTACTTTGTTGTTGATATACCAAAAGATACTCTACAAAAAAGAGTTAGAGAGAGAATAGAAAGGATGTTTAAAGAGGGTTTACTAAAAGAGAATATATCTCTTTTAGAAAAAGGATATACATATGAAGATAGGGGAATGAACAGTATTGGATATATAGAGTTTAGAGAGTATTTCGAAAACAAAATATCTTTAGATGAGGTAAAAGAAAAGATATATAGAAATAGTATTTCATATATTAAAAGACAAAGAACATGGTTTAAGAGAAACAAGAGTAATATATGGATAAATAGCTATGAAGACATACTTCAAATAGCCTCAAACTTCATCTTAAAAGAGTAGACCCCCTCCTTACTTTGTATTAAATACATCTCTTTTACTCTAAACCTAATATCCCCTACCTTTAAATTCTTAGATATATTTCCAATATCTTTAACAATATTTCTGTACTCCTCCTTAGAAAGTTCCTTACTAACTCTCCCAATAGTGAGATGAGGAACAAACATAGATACATCCTTAACCCCAAACTGCTCTCTAATCCTAAGTACTAACTCCCTTAACTCTTCCCCTCCCTCATTAATATCTAGATATATTAACTCCTTGTACTTTCTTGATATCCCAACCTTAACACCCCCAAGGGATACATCAAATTCTTTAAATTGAAATTTAGATACTCTTTTTTTAAGTAGTAACCTTTGAAGAATAGAAAAGCTTTCACCAAAATTGAAAAGAGTAATATGATATGAAACAGGCTTAACCCATCTAACTGGTATCCCTAAATCAGAAAAAATCATACCTACATCCCCTATCACCTTACGTATTTTGTAGTTAGATTCCTTGTTTGGTATAAAACCAAGAAAGTAACTCATATATTACTCCCCCATTATTTTATCTATCCCAATATATCTTCTTAAAACATCTGGAATAAGTATAGAGCCATCCTTTTGTTGATATGTTTCTACTAAAGCTACCATTAATCTACTTGTAGCTAAACCTGAAGCATTAAGAGTATGCATATATTCTGTCTTTTCTCCCTCCTTTGGTTTGTACCTCATATCCCCCCTTCTAGCTTGATAATCACGTACATTAGAAATAGAACTAACCTCATAGTACTGACCAATAGATGGTATCCATATCTCAATATCAAATGTCTTAGCTGCAGCTGCTGAACAGTCTCCTGCTGCTAACTTACTAACTCTGTAATGCAATCCTAACCCTTGTACAAGTTTCTCTGCTTTAGATACTAACTCTTCAAAAGCAACCTCTGAACTCTCTTTGGTAGTAAACTGATACATTTCAACCTTGTTAAACTGATGAACCCGAATCAAACCCTTTTCATTTGCTCTGTAGCTACCTGCCTCTCTTCTGTAACAGGGAGTATATGCAAAATATCTCTTAGGAAGATCTTTCTCTTCCAATATCTCTCCCCTAAACATATTTGTTAGAGATGTCTCAGAGGTAGGAATTAGAAACTGATCCTCATCCTTTAGCCAATATACATCACCCTCAAACTTAGGAAGTTGCCCTGCAGTATATCCAGACTCTCTACCCACAATATGAGGAGGAAGTACCATCTCATATCCATCTTTAATATGTTCATCTATGAAGTAATTTAACAAAGCCCACTCTAATCTTGCTCCCATACCTGTATACATAGAGAAATTGTTACCAGAAAGTTTAGTAGCTCTATCAAAATCAAAAAGATGTAATTCACTTCCTAATTGAACATGATCCTTAGCTTCAAAATCAAATACCGGTCTCTCTCCAACTGTCTTTACAACCTCATTGTTCTCTTTCTCTCCTCCTACAACATCATCATCTGGAATATTTGGTAGTACCTCAAGAAGTGAACTCAATTTTTGATCTGTCTCATTTAATTCCCTCTCTATTCCCTTTACTTGAGATGACAACCCCTTTAACTCTTCTAAAAGCTTTCTAAATTCATCTGAATCTTTAGCGGTAGTAGCCATCTTGTCATTGAAACTATTCTGTTGAGCTCTTTTAGATTCGTACTCCTTAATCAATTCTAATTTCCTCTCATACAGTTTTACAATCTCATCTAAGTGCATCTCCTCTCTATCCATTCTCTTTACTAGACCTTGCTCTACCTCTTTCCTGTTTTCGACTATTCTCTTAATATCTATCATCTATTTTTCTTAAAATATTATATCCCTCCCCCCATTATATTCTCTCTATCTTCTGTAATCAATACAAAATCTGATATACTGAAAATATGAAAAAAGAGTACAAAGAATTAAAGAAGCTAATAGAGAAAAACAACAACATATTGATCCTTACTCACAAAGGACCAGATTTTGATGGTTTTTGCGCAGGCTTAATACTAAAGAAATATTTAAATACAATATATCCTAAAAAGACAGTCTCTTTTAAAACAAGACACCATCCAACACAAAAGATTTCCTTTATGCATGAGATAGAGATTGCACAAACTATTAATGTAGGAGATGAGGATTTAATAATTCTTGTAGATGCAGGTACTTGGGATATGTGTACTACCAAAGATGACACAATACAATTAACAAAAGCTAAGGTCGCAATAGTAGATCACCATGACACAAAGAATATGCAAGCCGATTCAGTTGTAAATGAAAATATGAGTTCTGCTACCGAGCAAGTCCTAAAATATTGTAAAGAGGTAAGTGGAAAGAAATTCGAGATAACAAAAGGGATTGCTTTCCTAGGACAGGTAGGGATTGTATATGATACTGGGAGGTTTTTGTATGACAATACTAAACCAGAAACATATGAGCTAATGGCACAACTAAGAAGAATATATCCTGTAGATTTAGAAAATTTTGAGTACAAGAGTACAAAATTCCCAATGGATACATTACTACCATTAAAAATATATATTCAAAATATACATATACAGAGAGATATGGCATACACATATATTAATAGGGAGGATATAGAGAGTAATGGGATTAGTAAAACGGGAATGAATAATGCTCAAGAGTTTGTAAGAGATAAAGTAATTAGATATATTCAGGGAATTCATTGGGGATTTGTTGTTAAGCCATATCTTGAAAATTCCAATGAATGGAGAATATCTTTTAGAAGTACAAAAGGATACCAAGAGGTAGCAAAGATTGCAGAAGCTCTGGGTGGTGGTGGTCATCAATATGCTGCTGCATCAAAAATACAAGCTACAAATGGGGATGAAGCTACACAAAAAGTATTACAAATAATTTCACAGATAGTGGGGAATGACAAAACTCAAAAAACAGAACTAAAAACTACTCCTCCTTCTTCTTCTCCTCCTTCCTCTCCTTAAGTTCCCTCTCAATCTCTTTAACCTTCCACATAAATATACGACTCCTATCCTTTGCATTTGGGTAATCAATAGCGAAGCTGTAAGCTTGTTCTAATACACCTCTGTTCTTTTCCTTTGCCCATTTAATATACATACTAGCTCGTTTGGAATCCTCTAGTTTACCTGCTAATCTCAAACCGTAATACTGATACTCCTTAGAGATATATTTATGCTTATCATTAATTATAACATTCTTTTTTGAAAATTCCTCCGTATCAAATAGCTCCTTTTGAGGTTTATCATCACTCCTTTTCTCTTTTAGCTTTGAGAGAATATCTTTTAATGATTCCATTTACTTCTTTACTTTTGATAATACCTCTTTGTAAATCTTTCTTGTATATTTATCTAACTCTGGTTTCATTTGAGGGAATAGGGCTCCTTCTCTACCTGAGACATCTTCTAAAAACCAAAATATTCTCTCACTCTGACCGTAACCACTGGTAGGAGGCATCCCATACTCTAGCATCTCCACAAAATCTAAATCTAACATCTGTGCTTCTTCATCACCACCCTCTCTTAGATCCTGTTGCTCCTTAAATCTCTTTAATTGGTCTAGTGGATCATTTATCTCTGAGTAACCATTTCCTAATTCACTACCCGCAATAATTACTTGGAACCTTTCTGTTAATTTATCATCAGAATCCTTTACCTTTGCTAATGGAGATAGGAAAGTTGGATGATTAATCAAGAAAACAGGGCCTGCAAGTTTCCCCCTTATCGATTTCCACATAGTATCTATCATTCTGTTTCTGTTTACCTCTCCTTCAATTTCAATATTTGAGCTTTTCAATACCTTAAGCATTTTTTCATCAGTATCATTAAAGATATCTATTCCAAACTCCTTCTTTATTTCTTGCGTATAGTCTATCTCTTTCCATTCATCTGCTAAATCAAAGGTAAAACCTCGGGTTGTGAATTTTGTCTTCCCATATATCTTGTTAGCTATCTCCAAGAAAAGTTCCTTAACCAATTCCATATTGTCTTTGTAATTTGCATATGCCCAATACCATTCAAGTTGGTAGTACTCCTGTAAATGTTCATCATCCATCCCTTCATTTCTAAAGTTAGGACCTAAGGTAAATATCTTTTCAAAACCTCCCCCTATTAATCTCTTTTGATATAGCTCTGTAGATATTCTTAGATACAGATCAATGCCTAGTGCATTATGATGGGTAATAAAAGGTTTAGCATCTGCACCACCTGTTACTGTTTCTAATATGGGAACTTCTACTTCGATAAAGCCAGCCTTCTTAAGAAATTCTCTCTGGACTTCCCAAAACTTAGCTTTTCGTTCAAAAAGCTCTAACCTTTCTTGATTAATAACTAAATCAAGATACCTTCTTCTAAACTTCTGCTCTTTGTTTTTTAAGTTCCTCGGTATTGGTCTTAGAGATTTTACTAAAATTCGGATACCCTTAGCTATTACAGATATCTCTCCTGTTCTACTCTTAGCAATCTCTCCTCTTACTTCGATGAAATCTGCTAAATCGAGAAGATCTAAATTCTCCCAACCTAGTGTATCTTCAGAATCTTCTAACCAATCACTTTTTACGATGATTTGTATGTCCCCTGTTTGATCCTTTATATCAGCAAATATCAACTTGCCATGGGTTCTCCAAGCTACAATTCGTCCTGCAACAGTATGAATCTTACCCTCGTATTTATCAAAATTGTCTTTTATATCCCCTATCCTAATATCTCTGTTAGACTTGGCAGGGTAAGGATTAATACCTAACTTTTTTATCCTTTCTAACTTCTCCAATCTAACTTTTCTCTGCCCTACTAGATTACTTTTTAAAGACTCCTCCATTTATATGGATTACAAATTTATATTCTCCTTGAATTATATCACAACAAAAACCTTTACTCGTGGATTAATACTAAATCTCCCTTTTCAAAAATATCATATATATATTTTGCATCTTCTACTAGCATTCTAATACATCCTCCACTCCTTCTAACACCAATATTACTCTCTGGTTCATACTCCTTGTTACCATCATCATCATACCACCATATTAGGCCGTGTAGACCGTACCAAGCCTCTTGTTTAGGAGAATAGTAGAATGCCATCCAGTAGGGCATATAGTCGCCTGTAGGAGCAATTGGAGCCTCCCCCTTATCTACAATTGGAAATACCCCATACACCTCATATCCTACTTTAGAGCCAGAAAGTAAGATCTCTTTTTGTACAACCCCATTTACCCATACGTAAAGTTTCTGTTTAGAATTGTCCACCTCTATATATCTTGGAGCATATCTACCATCAGTCCCAGGTAAATCCTCTATACTAACCTCTACATAGTCATCCTCTTTAGAAACAAAAGCTCTATATACATCATCAAATATATTACTTAAATTGGGAATGTAATCCTCTTTCCAATATACAAAACTACCAGCACGATTTTGAACTGCAGTCTTACCTCCATAGTTTTGCTCGAAATATGGAATTACCTGTGTTAATACCCTCTGATATACAGCATTCCTGTCAACTATACCCTCTAAAACAACGCTCTCACTAGACAACCACATACATTTACCCTGATTACATATTGGTACAGTAAACTCTTCTAATCTTTCCTCCACTACATCTTGAGTACCTAAAACTTCTGGTTGTATATTACTACTTCGCTTAGAAAAATATACTACTGCTAAAACAACACAAGAGAGTAAAAGAACATCTACTGCTACCATCACTTTCAAAAAGATTCTATCTTTCATATCAAATATATTAGCAGAAATTTCATCAACTGTGGAGATGTTGTATAATTGGGAATTAAAATTAAAGAGAATATACATGTCAGAAGACATTTTACAAAAGATTACAGCGTTAGCTAAAAGGAGAGGAATCATATATCCTAACTCTGAAATATATGGAGGCTTTGGGGGTTTCTATGATTACGGTCCTGTAGGTGTAGAGATGAAAAACAACCTTAAAAGATACTGGTGGAAAAATATGGTTGACAGAAGAGAAAACGTTGTAGGTATTGATGGGAGTATAATTACACACCCTAAGGTATGGGAAGCTTCTGGACATGTTAAAGGTTTTTCTGATGAAGTAATTGAGTGTAAGAAGTGTCATCAGAGATTTAGACCAGAGGATATTGATGAGAAGTGTCCTAAGTGTGGGAATACAGAGTTTACCGAATCTAGAAAATACAATATGTTGTTTAAAACAGAGGTTGGGGTATTGGAGGGAGAGAAGGTAGATGCATACCTTAGAGGAGAGGCATGTCAAAATATATATCTTAATTTTAAAAATGTAGTTGATTCTACTAGGCAGCAGATCCCATTTGGTATTGCACAGATTGGTAAAGCCTTTAGAAATGAGGTTACCCCGAACAAACTAACCTTTAGAACTAGAGAGTTTGAACAGTGGGATATGCAGTTTTTTGTTCATCCTGATGATATGGATAAATGGTTTGAATATTGGAAAGAGGAAAGAATGAATTTTTACAAAGAGCTTTATCGAAAACAGGAAAACCTAAGATATAGGGAACATCCTAAGGAACAATTNNTCTTTTATGCTAAAAAGGCATTCGATGTAGAGTACAATACTCCATGGGGATGGGCAGAAAATGAGGGAATACACTGGAGAGNAGATTACGATTTAACTCAACACAGTAAATTCTCTGGTAAAGATCTCTCATATATGGATCCTAAGCTAAATGAAAAATATATACCACATATTGTTGAAACATCCGGAGGAGTAGATAGGACTTTGTTCTTCCTACTACTTGATGCATATGAAGAGGAGGAATTAGAGAATGGTAATACAAGGGTTGTTCTAAAAGTAAACAAAGAGATATCTGCATACAAAGCAGCAATATTTCCTTTAGTAAGTAACAAGGAAGAAATTGTTAAAAAGGCTAGAGAAATATTTGATTTACTATCAGAGAATACTAAAGTTGTATGGGATGCTAGAGGAAATATTGGGAAGAGGTATAGATATCAAGATGAGATTGGAACTCCTGTATGTATAACTGTGGATTATGATACTTTAGACAATGATACAGTTACTGTAAGAGATAGGGATAGTATGAAGCAAGAGAGAGTTAAGATAGAGGATTTAGACTCTGTACTTAATTAACAAACTTCAAGTATTTCGTAGGTGATAGTATTATCTCTAACCTTAATATTTACTTTATCTCCTAGCTTTGCTTTAAGTAATTTCTTGCCTAATGGAGATTCATTAGAGATATAGTTTTTAAGAGGATCTGCCTCTATTGGTGTTACTATTCTATACTTTTGAACTTTATCTGCTTCTTTTACCTTAATCTCTGAACCTAATACTATTTTATCAGGTTCACAAATATCTTTATCTGCAATAATGGTATAGTTTTTAAGAATATTTTCAATCTCAGATATTTTACCCTCTATTGATTCTCTCTCCTCTCCAACAATTCCCAACATAGAGCTGTCCTCATCTGAATCATTCATCCTAGATTCTTCCATTCTGTTCTTTGCATCAATTAGCTTCTCCTTAAGTTCTTTTAGCTCTTTTTCAAGCTTAATTTCCTTCTCTTTCGTTATCTTGTATTTTTCTCTTTTTTTTATAAAATTGAGTATCATAATATACCTCCTAATACATATTCTAAATTATTTAGATAATCTAAACAAGGTCAAAGAATTTGTNCATATTCCAACCTTTTACACTGTTTTAAACTGTTGAATCCTTTCTCCACTGTTCTATCTTTTGATGATTCCCACTAAGTAGTATATCAGGAACTTTCCAACCTTCAAAATTTTCAGGTTTAGTATATTGAGGATAGTCTGGAGAGTCTGTATTAAATGTCTCTGATATTAAGGATTTTTCATTACCTAAAACATTAGGTATCAACCTTGTAATTCCATCTACTAGGACTAATGCGGGCAACTCTCCTCCAGAGAGTACATAATCACCTATTGAGAATTCATAATCAACTAGGTAATCATGTATTCTTTGATCAAATCCTTCATAGTGACCACATAGTATTATATAGTGAGCATTTTCTTTAGAGGAAAGCTCTCTAAGTTTACTTTGTACTAACTTCTCTCCCTTAGGTGTAGTTAGCATTACAATACTGTTTTCCTTTTTTAAGTCTTTTAAACAATTGTATATGGGTTCTACCTTCATTACCATTCCAGGTCCACCTCCATATGGAGTATCATCAACTGTTTTATGTTTGTCTGTAGCCCAATCTCTAAGATTGTGTACATCTATTTTAATTAGATCTTTTTCTTGAGCACGTTTAACTATACTGCTGTTTGTATATGCAGATATTACCTCTGGAAAAATTGTAACTATATCAAAATGTATCATAATAATATGGTACCGCTACGGGGAATCGAACCCCGATTACATGATTGAGAATCATGTGTCCTAACCGTTAGACGATAGCGGCTCATGGTGAGTATTTTAACATAAAAAGGTATTTTCTTGAACAAATGTTAAAATATTGACAACACCTTAAAATACCTATATTATTCCTCGCACATAAGTTAGGTAGTACATACAATGACAAGAAAACCATCAGATATCCTGTTAACAAAGGAAGGATATGAGAAATTAAAAGAAGAACTACATCGCAGAGAGAAGGTTTTGAGAAAAAAATTACAAGAAACCCTAAATCAAATGAGAAGCCAGGGAGACTTAAGCGAAAATGATGGCTATACAATAGCAGTAGAAGATTATCAAAACAATGAAGAAAAGATAATGGATATTAAGACTAAATTGGAAAGAGGAAAGATAGTAGAAAAGAAAAAGGCAACTACTGTTGAGCTAGGATCTATTGTAACGATAGAGTGTGAGAAGGGACAGAAAAAGACATATACCATAGTTGGAGAAGATGAGACAAATCCATTGGAAGGAAAAATCTCTTACAAGTCTCCTATTGGAAGCTCATTGATGGACAAAAAGAAAAACAGCNAGGTTNTTATACAAACACCTCTAGGAAAGAATAATTGTAAAATCATAAATATTAAATAGTCTATGAGTGTATAAAGGTACCCTCTCTTAAGATTTTGTCTAACTCTTCTATTTCATGGAGAAGTTTTCCCCCTGTTACATGGTAGGAGATATCTTTCTTTTTACAAAACATTGAGCATTTTGCATCAACGGGTATATGGGTATTTGGAATATGTTCGGTTTCTGGAACAATAGAAAACATCTTAAAGTACTCATCCCATGTAATATTCCTTATTGGTTGTGCATCAAAGAATTTTTTAGGATCTTTGTTGTATAGATAGTCGACATTAGATACCTTGTACACTCTTCTGGTATGTAATATGTCAGCAAATACCGCAGCATCCATATCTGTACTCCATCCTACCTTTAAGCCTCCACTAATCATATTTCCTGTTTGAGAGGAGTTAAGATATTCATATGCATCTCCTAAAGTCCTAGGTACATACACATCCTTATCTCCTATATATGATGCAAGGATTATTGAATTAATTTGAGTAATAGACATAGCTATATTATGAACACTATCTACCTCCTTTATATACTCTGATACTTTACTCTCCATATTTCTAGAAAGACCTCCTCCTCCAGTTACTAACACTATTCGATTGTATGAATCCTTGTTATCAAAATACCATCTTTTAACTTTCTCAAACAGTTCAAAGTTAATATTTAAGAGATGATCATACAAAATTGAACCCCCTACTTTGAGTACTATGTCTTTTTTCATAATTTGAGAATTAATATTAAAGCTAAAATAGAATATATGAACGGTGGTAAATAATCAACCAATTTTAATTTTCCTGAGAATCGGATATTCCAAATAGATAGTATTAAGTAAAATGATAGTGTACTTATTGCTGGGATAATGAATATGTTTGTATTAAAAAATATTCCAGAGGCTGCACAAACAAACATAGCAGAGGCTAATGCTATTACAAAAGAGAAAAGACTTTCATGCCTATGTATCTTTATATCAGACCAAAAGAGTATAGTTGACATTACAAAGAGTAACAGTAGAGAGAACCACATCTCTATCCCAACCCTAATTATCACACTAGCAAGCATGTAAAAGGATGCTATACATATGAAATCGAATATGGCTCTAGTTTGGGCCTCTATTATATATATTTTCCTAAAAGAGCTTTTTACATTCAAAAAGAGAACTAATATTAATATGGTAGAGAAAAGAATTAGAACCATATCCATTACAAAAGAGGTATTAAAATATATGAACAGGAGTAATGAGGTGTAAAAGAGTACTGGTAATACAAAATATGTAAAGAACCTCTCTTTTATAGATATCCTTTGAATTACCTCACTGTACTGTGAGACCTTTCTACCAGAGTACATCATAAAGGATTTTAAAAACCAGGTTAGTATTAGTAATATCCCTAAAACACCACTTAACATATATGTCATATTAGGAACATGTGTAGAGTATGCAAAGTATATTGTTACTAGAGTAATTAATCCTAGATACAGTAACTCTTTTTTTAATTCAATCCTTTTTTTCAATTTTCGACAACAATTCTCAATTTATTAATCCTCCAAATCCCTTAAATACTCCTACTAGAATAATTAACCACCAAGCACCGATAGTGAATAGGTCTCCCATATTTTTCCCTAATTTACCCTTCTTCCAGTATACATATACTTCGATAGTAAGAAGTAAAAATACGAAAGAAATAATTGTTAAACTAATACCATCTGTAGTTGCAAATATATTTTTAATACCTAATACAATTCTACTCATTGGATTTTCATCTTCACTTTCCTCTTCTAGAAAATACTCAGATATATCTAATTGAGAAATATTTCCTGCATAATCTGAAGCCATTAAAACTACTTTATCATTTGTAACATTTGAAGGTATATTAAATACTATCTCTCCATTCTCATCTTCTTCTAAATCAAATGTCTCATCATCTATTACAAGTTTTATCTCTGTTGCACCCTCTGGAGCATCTAATCTTAATTCGAAAGAATTCTCTTCTCTTTTTACCCTAATACTTTCTTGAAGAATCCGAGGTGGAGTTGAATCAATTGTAAAAGTAACACTGTTTGATTTAATATTCTCTCCTTTGACTTGAGCTTGTACACTCAGCTCACCCTCCCCCCAATCACTCCCTTTTTCAAATTCCCAAGAAGAGGTACTGCTTTCAATCTCTCCTACTAGTTCACTCTGATTAAGAATCTCTACTGTATATTCTCCAGTAATGTTTACTGTCTCTCCTTTAATATTTATATTAGGATCAGTTATTAATTCTCCTGATTTAGGACTGCTAATACTTATCGATTTAATCTCCCCACTCTCCCTTATTATTGGCTTAGCAGGAGGGGGGGTAGGGGCAGGAGTAGGTTCTGATCCTGGGGTGGGAGTAAATGTCTCACTTGTAAGATTACCAAACATTTGAACAACTAAGATTGTATCGCTTCCTAGTAGTGTACCTTGTACAACTGCTACCCCAATATCTTTGTAATTACCACTAACAATATTAGTCTTGTGTGTAGGGCTTGCCATCCAAGCTTCATGTACTCCTTCTGCTGTTCTAAAACCCTTAGCTAAATTCTCTCCCGCATATACATAGCTATATCCAGCTTGAGATATGAACATCCAGGGAGTTTCTCCATCTGGACCGAAGTGATCCCAGTACTGTTTTTCAAACATATTGTTTGCTTTAGCTTGTGCTGCTGCTGCTAGTTTAGCACTGGTATTTAGAGTATTTAAATCCATAGATGCTCTCTGTTGGTTAGTGAGTTGAATGATATTGGCTGGAGTTATACTACTAGCCATTGCTTCTGGTATTCCAACTAATCCCCCAAAGGTATTAACCAGAAGTAAGATTACTGTATATACAACTAAAGCAACTTTTCGTAAAAGTATAGGTTTGTATCTATTCTCTTTGTTGGGGATGAAGAATTTTTTCACCAATGGCAGTAATTAAAATACAAGTAATATATTGTAATATTATCAATTTAGTTCTTAGCTTGCAAAGCCCATAAAATAATAATATTACAAAACATATAAAAAGGAAAAAGCCTGAGTCAGGACTCAGGCTTCCTTTCTCTTGACTAAAGAGAATTGCCGGCAGTCTTTGACTTACTTAACAGCAGTCTTTAGGCCTTTCCCAGCTTTAAAAGCAGGAACGGTTGTTGCTGGTAAGTTTATCTTCTCAAGAGTTTTAGGATTGATTCCTACTCTTGCCTTTCTCTCTCTAACTTCAAATTTACCAAAACCGGTAAGAAGTACAGAGTCACCAGACCTAAGAGCTTGAGTTATTGCGTCAAATACTCCGTCTACGGCATCAGCTGCTTCCTTCTTTGTAAGGCCTGCTGCTTTTGCTACTCTATCTACTAAATCTTTCTTTAACATATATCTTTACCTCCTTTCTTAGAGATGTTTAATGCCACAAATCCTGATATCACATGATTTGTAGTATCGTATCAATAAAATATTGTAAATAAAGGCTTTCGTCAAGGATATTTTTGTTATAGGGTTAAGCGCTAAATATCATTAAAACTCTTTTAATATACAATCTTTTCATATATTATTGAACATGTTTTTTGCTAATATCTTCTCTTTTTCAAATCTAATGCTTTGTGTAAAACCTCTCAGTATATACCAATATGCTAGAAACCCTTTATCCTAGGTGTTAATTGAGTTCTTTTTAAAATATATAGATTATGGAAAAAGGGGAGATTAATAAATAAAATTTGAACAGTAATATTTAAAATCAAAGAGGGGTAAAGGTTTCCTATCCTTTTCCCCTCTTTACACATGCTTTTGTCCTGTAGTATTACTTACTAGAAGACATCCCTTATTTAGCTATTTCTACAGCTCTTGTCTCCCTAATAAGGGTAACTTCTACATTCCCAGGATAGTTCTGAGTCTTCTCAATAGTCTCAGCTAAATCCTTAGCAAGTACAGTCATATCATCATCAGAGATTAGATTTGGTTTTACAATTACCCTAAGTTCTCTTCCAGCTCTAATTGCAAATACTTCATCAATCTTATCTCCCCCTACATCCTTTGCTACATTTTCTAAAGCCTCAATTCTTTGAATATACTGTTCATAGCTATCCTTTCTAGCACCAGGCCTTGCTCCTGAAATAGCATCAGCTATATATATTAATACTGCCTCTACTGATTGAGGTTCAATATCAAGATGGTGTGCTTCGATAGCGTTAACAAGTTTATCATCTAAACCATACTTTCTAGCAATCTGTCCAGAAATATGATGATGGGGACTATCAATTCTATGAGTTAGAACTTTACCTACATCATGTAGTAGACATGCTCTTTTAACTAAATCTACATCTGCACCTATCTCTGCAGCTAATACCTCCCCTAATCTCATCATCTCTATTGTATGAGACATTAGAGATTGTCCATAGCTTGTTCTGTACTTCATCTTTCCAATAAGTTTCAAAAGACCAATCTCTATTCCAGGCCAACCTGCTTCTTCTGCGAGGATTTGTCCATTCTTTTTAATTTCAATAGATATTTCATTCTTCGCCTTTCTTATTGCTTCCTCTATGGAACTTGGATGAATCCTTCCATCCCTAATTAGTTTAGAGAGTGCAACAGATGCTATCTCTCTTCTTAATGGATCAAAAGATGACAAAGCTATTGTGTTAGGTGATTCATCAACTATTACATCAACACCTGTAAGCTTTTCAAAGGCCCTAATATTTCTACCCTCTTTCCCAATGACTCGACCTTTAACCTTGTCATCATCTATTTTGATAGTAGATGTTGTAGTTTCTCCTACATAGTCTGTGGCTATTCTTTGCATAGATTCAACTAAGATTTCTTTGGCTCTTTCCTCAGAGACCTCCTCAGCACGTTTCTCTGCTTTCCTTATCTCTTGTGCTTCATAATCTTTAATATCCTCATCAACCTGACTCATTAATTTCTCCTGTGCTTCTTGCTGTGTTAAACCAGATATCCTTTCAAGCTCCTCTTTTAATGTAAACCTTGTCTTTTCTAGACCTCTTTGCATCTTCTTAACAGCCTCTGAGGATTTATCAAACTCCTCACTTTTCTTGTCAAACATCTTAGTTCTTTGGTTTAACTTCTTCTCTCTTTCCAAAAGCATCTCTTCATGCCCCTCTGCTTCCTTTCTAAGAACTCTAAGTCTTTCCTCTGCTCTCTTTTTTGTATCTTCTATTTCTTTTTCGGCTTCAGATAGTTTTTTACCGATTATTTTATTTGCAGCCTTGTTTATCTCATCTTCTGGAATATTATCTATACTTACCCAATTCCTTGCGAATTTTAGGTACAGTAAAACTCCAATACCCCCAACTAAAGCCGCAATACCACCAATGAGTAACTCCATATGAGTATTGCTAATAATTTAATACTTTTGGGGAAAGAAATAATCTACACTAGATTACACAAATCCAGATATACATTTTTACTATATTTTCTATTAATATATGTACTATTAAAAATTTTCATTAATTCAAAAAGAATCTATTATTTCTACCCCAGTCCTAGTTCAAAAAACAAATATTATTAAGGACTCTCCAATGATATCATTTTTATCAATATCTTTCTAGTTATCGCTATTTATACTCGCTATGAGATTTTGGTAGTAAGTAAGATTATGAATAGTTAGAAGAGTAAGTGCAGTAGCTTCTTTACTCTTAAACATATGGTGTATGTATGCTCTTGAGTAGTTTTTACAACACTCACACTTACAGTTTGGATCCACTGGTCTACTATCTAGTGCCATATCTTTGTTTTTAATTCTTAATGTCCCTTCTGATGTATATACTGTCCCATGTCTAGCATTACGAGTAACTAATACAGTATCAAAAAGGTTGTACCCTATCTTACTAGCCTTTAATATATCCTCTGGTTTCCCTACACCCATTGCATATCGTATGGTATCTTTAGGAATATTTTCAATTACTGTTTCCATTTCATCTACAACTAACTCTCCCTCTTCATCTACTACATATCCACCGAAATTGTATCCATCAAAACCAATATTTACTAATTCCTTTGCACACTCCTTTCTTAAATCTAAGTAGTTAGCACCCTGTACAACACATGTTAGTAGCTTTCCTGTTTTTTCACTTCCTCCATATTCTTTTTCAAAATGCTCTTTACATCTTTTAGCCCATTTTACTGTTCTTTCTACGGATTGCGAAGCCTCCTTTTTTGAAATCTTTGCATCTCTACAATCATCTAAAGTAACAAGAACATCTGAACCCATCTTCATTTGTATATCTATGGATGTTTCTGGAGTAAGTTCATATGTGTTCCCTTCTTTAGGAGAAAGAAAGGTAGCACCATTCTCATGTACTTGCCCTTTCCATTTTTTAGAGTGTAGCAGAGAGAAGAGTTGAAAGCCTCCAGAATCGGTAAATACAATACCCTTCCAATTCATCATCTTCTTTATACCTCCTAATTTTTGTATCACATCTGGACCTGGGTGTATTAATAAATGTAAGGTGTTTGTTACTAGAGCTTCTGTTTTTGTCTCCTCTAGCTGTTTTGTTGTTAAATATCTAACAGCCCCTCTAGTAGCGTCTGGCATAAAGAGGTACTTGGTTTTTAATATATCTAAATTCATACTTACTCCTTTGTTAAATTATCTTCTATCAACATACTGTCTCCATAGCTAAGAAATCTATAATCTCTTTCAATTGCATCTTTATATGCTCTTTTTATATTCTCCTTGCCTGCAAAAGAGCTAACTAGAAGAATCAAGGATGAATCTGGCATATGGAAGTTGGTAACTAAGATATCAACCACTTGCCATTTGTATCCTGGATATATGTACAGCTTTGTATATCCAGAATACGGTAGGACTTTTTGCTCTTCTTCTGAATATATACTTTCCAAAGTTCTTGCTACTGTAGTCCCAAATGCCCATACTCTTCCTTTACATTTGTTAATTTCCTTAGCTACATTCTCTTTTACACTAATATATTCCCTGTGTATATCATGGTCTTCAATATTTTCTTCTCTGATTGGTGCAAATGTCCCCCATCCTACTCTTAGTTCAATTTTCACTATCTTAGCACCCTTTTTCTCTATTTCCCCTAATATCTCATTTGTAAGGTTTAAACTCGCTGTAGGGGCTGCTACAGCTCCTGGTATGGTTGAAAATATGGTGTTATACCTCTCTTTATCACTCTCTTCATCATCTCTTTTCATATATGGGGGAAGGGGTGTATGTCCATATTTTTTAAAGAGAATATCCTCATTGCCCTTTACAAATTCAACAAGGAATCCATTCTCTTCCCTTGGTCCGACCTTAATAGATATATCAGAGTATTTTAATATGTCTCCTTCCTTTACATTCTTAGCTCTCCCTATTAAACAGTACCATATCTTTTCATTTCTTTTCTCTAAAAAGAGCACCTCTACCTTCTTGTCTCTTGGTGTTAAGAAGTATGTTCGACTGTTTAAAACTTTTGTTTCATTTAATACTACAATATCTCCTTGTTTAATATATTCCGAAATATTGAAATATTTTCTATGTAAGATTTTTTCATTAGCCTTGTCTAAAACTAGTAGGTTAGTAGTACCTCTCTGTTGGGGAGGGTATTTTGCTATTAGTTTTTTAGGTAATTTGTATTTAAATTCTGATATTTTCATACTTAATATGCGTATTATATAGCAATTGTATTAATATTACAGTAAAATTAGGTATGAGAAACTTAAAAGAACAACCAGTAAGAACTCTTTTTTTGGGTACAGATTGGGAGTCTGTAGAAACATTAAAAGCTTTGGATATTGATAAGAGGTTTGAAATTGTAGGGGTAATAACTGCAGTAGATAAGGAGATGGGAAGAAAACAGGTACTTACACCATCTAAGGTAAAAGAGTATGCTGTTAAAAATAATATAGAGGTATATCATACACAAAAACAGAAAGAGAGATATGAGGTTCTAGATATCTTTAAACCTGAGTTAATTGTATGTAAAGCTTTTGGGGAGATTCTTCCTGGTTTCTTTATACAGTATCCTAAATACAAAGCTATTAATATACATTTTTCAATACTTCCTAAATACAGAGGGGCAGTACCAATTCAAAAAGCAATACTTGAGGGAGAGAAAGAGACAGGGATATCAATAATGTTGATGTCAGATGGAATGGATGAGGGGGATATATTAAAGATATTTAAGGAGCCAATTCTTTTAGATGATACCAATCTTTCTTTGAGAAAGCGATTAGTCAAAAAATCTGCAGAAGTATTGGGTGATATATTAGAGGATTGGGTTAATGGAAAGATTACTCCTGTTGTACAGGATAGCTCAAAGGCTACCTACTGTTGGCAAAAAGATATATCTAAAGAAAATGCACAAATACTTTGGGATAGTATGGAACCCAAGTATATTGAAAGGTTAGTTAGAGCTATGCTCCCTTGGCCTGTTGCATGGTGTATGTTAGATGGAAAGAGAGTAAAACTTTTTGATGTTGAGATAGTTGATAGGGATATATTCAAGAAACCTGGGGAGATATCATATGACAATTCAGAGATACTCTTTGGAACAAAGGATGATGGTGTATTTGTTAAGGTGAATGAGTTACAGATTGAGGGCAAAAACAAGATGAGTTATACACAATTTCTTAATGGAATGAAGAGTTAATACATACAGAATCTATCTGGATCATCTTGATACTTTTCAATCTTTTGGAATACCCTATTTCTAATCTTTTCCAATCTTTTGTATTCTTTCTCTCTAATATCAAAGTAAAATTGTATTATTTGATCTAGTGATGTATATCCCCTTTCAGGGGAGGGGTTATCGTCTGTTATCTGTCCTTCACAAATACTCTTTGCTAAAGAGATAATTAAACCATCTCTTGAAGCATCTTTCTGCTTTCTTAACTTCTTAGGGAGTTTGCTGTACTTATCAATTAGTCTATTTGCCTCTTCATCTTTACAGTTAACAGATTTCTTTGCCTCATCAAAAACAGATTCTCTAAGATCGTCTAATGTTTCTTGCCCATTAATTAAAAAAGTAAAACGTAATATTTGATCTAAGGAAGTATATCCTTTAGTAGGGGAAGGGTTGTCATCTGTGATATCTCCAGTGGATACTCTCTGTGCAATTTGCGAAACTAGACACTCTCTAAATCTCTCCTCCCCTTGGGTAGATCCTTCTAGTTCGAGTTCGTGTGCTTCTGTCATGGTTTACTGTAGTATAGTTATTGTAATTGTAATTGTATTTTAGCAGAAATATTTAAAATGCGTAAGTATCAAGTAAGCCGGATTCTGTATTAAACGATCATCTGTCTATGCGGCTATGCCTTGCTCCGAGGGGGGTTGCCACGCAATACTGTATTACTACAGTACCCGGTAGTCTCTTACACTACCATTTCACCCTTACCTAAATGAATAGGCGGTATAACTTTCTGTTGCCCTTTTCTCCGAAAGATCACTCCCTCCCAACTTTCGTTGGCACCCATCATAATATGTTTATGACTGACATGGAGTCCGGACTTTCCTCACTAATTGTTAAACTAGCGCGATCGTATATGATACTTACGCATTAATATTATACCATTTACCCTATTTCTTAGTCTTTTTTCTTTTAACCAGATACTTAACAACAAATAGGGGAATTAATATTAAGGGTGAGAATACAATTACCCATATTAAGAGATTAACAAATCCCTTAAGTACACTAAGAAGGGATTTAATAGCGGATTTGAATTCTCCCCATGGTTTCCACTCATCCTCTGTAATATTTAACCCAGTTTTGTCTACACTAAACGTTACAGACATATATGAATAGTCAGTCTGACTATCAAAATATCTCTTTCTTTGTTCATAACTCTCTATCTCTCCCCTTACTGTATTTAATTCTCTTTGGACAGCCAGTATATCAGTAACTGTTTCTGCTGTTTCCATAATCTTGGTTAATTGTTGCTCTGTATTTCTTAGATTATTTAATCTAGAAGTAATATCGATATATTCCTCTGTAACATCTGTAGTGGACATATTTGCCGTTACTACCTGACCATCTATTTCTCTTAGTACTTCATAGTACTTCTCAAAATCAGCTACAGCTACCTTAGTTGTTATCTGTACAACCCTATCATTTCCCCTTCCACTATCATAAATATTTGTTATTTGTGCAGAGTACAAAGTATTAACCTCTTTCATACTGAGAATTGACTCATCAATA
>JGI24025J20009_10000429_pt1 | contig 32469 bp, 31 predicted proteins | sample Cruoilmetagenom3_FD_20009 | JGI IMG/M metagenome (IMG submission 20009) | reverse complement strand
GGCTGCTTGCTGGGTGCGATACCGACGCGGGCGAGGCGGCGCAAGAAAAGGCGGGTGCTGAGGCGCAAAGCGAAACTATCGGGCTCAGCCGCTACCTAGCAGGCGAGCCGATTCCCGAAGTCACGCTCTTTGATCCAGATGGCAGACAACTTGATCTCGGCGTTTTGGAAGAGCCGGTTCTCATAAACCTCTGGGCCGAATGGTGTGTGCCTTGCGTAGTGGAAATGCCCATGCTGGACGATCTTGCAGCCGATCTGGAAGGACAGGTCCGTGTTTTGACGGTGAGCGTCGATTTGCGTGGTTCCGAAGCTGTCGAGAAGTTCTTCGAGGAGCACGATCTTCCCAACTTGCCCAAGTGGTTGGATCAGGAAAACAATCTCACGAGCTATGTTGGCAGCGCAGTGTTGCCGCTGACCATCCTCTACGATGCCGAGGGGCGCGAAGTTTGGCGCGTGATTGGGGCCTATGACTGGGCAAGCGCCGAGGCGCGTGAGGAAGTGTTGGAAGCAGCACAAGCCGCTCCCAGCGCCGAATAATCGGGCAGAGCCAGCCCCATTCGTTCCATTCCGGCTCCGGCCAACCCGGCCACCAGATGCGCTTTCAAACGCGGCCCAGGCGGAACACGCGATGCGGGTGCCATGAACAGATCACGAAACAGCCCGGGCCAAATCGAATCGGACTGGAATGGCGGAGTGAAGGCCCATGTCAGCCATTGATACAGCCGCACATGACCAGCGCGCAGGGTGAGATATTCGGCAAGCGCCGCGTCCAGGGTCTCGTTCTGCTCTACCGCGCGAGCAAGACCGAACGCATCGAGCAACGCCATATTCGCGCCCTGCCCCAACTGCGGGCTTGCCGCGTGCCAGCTATCACCGACATGCGCGATCCTTTCTCCCGTCGCGGCCTTGGTCGTGCGGTGGGCATAGCGCGCAAAGGTCAGCTGCTCAGCTTCCCGCAATTGCTGCATCACAGGTTCAAGAGCGGGCCAAAGCGCGCAAACCTCGTCACGAAACGCCGCCATGCCGCGCGCGCGCCAACCATCATATTTGCCACCGCGCAGTGACCAGAAGAACGCCGCTCTGCCTTCGCCCACCGGCAGCAATCCGACCATGCGATCGGCGCGGGCGTAGCGTTGTTCGAGCAGACGCGCGTTGAACTCGCCATCTTGCGGCCAATCGACTGTCGCCCACAGCGCGCCAAAAGGCAGGGTGGCGTCAGCTTGAGGGACTAGCGTGGAGCGAACGCCCTGCGCGTCGAGCACAAGGTCATGCGGAGACGACTGCGTTCCATCGGCGAACGCCAGACTGCGGCCGCTCTCTAACAGCTGCGTGCCAGTGACTTCGCGCCCCGTCTCAAGCGCAATTCCCCGCGCCTGCACTGCCTCGAACAGTGTGCCGAACAGGCTGGCGCGGTGAATGCCGAGACCAAAGGCGTGCGCGAAAGGCAGATCGGCATAGGCCGCTTCAAGCACCGCCTCGCCTTCGGTATTGAGTCCCAACAGGCCATCGACCGGCGCGCCTTTTGCCACGATCTGCTCGGCGAGCCCAAGCGCGTCGAGCACCGCCATGCCGGTGGGCTGAACCATCAGTCCGGAGCCAACGGGTTGCGGTTCATCGAAGCGTTCATACAGCGTGACAAGGTGCCCCTGCCGCTCCAGCAAGAGCGCTGAAGCCAGTCCTGCAATGCCGCAACCGGCGATGGCAATTTTCATTTGGCGCATGTTTCCCCTTTTGCACCCGAGAAGTCTGCGCTAAGGCGCGCCCGCTACACAATAGTGTAGGGCGATTAGCTCAGTTGGTAGAGCATCTCGTTTACACCGAGAGGGTCGGCAGTTCGAGCCTGTCATCGCCCACCAGTTTTCACTGGCGTGAAAACTTCAAAGCACAAGCGAAAGGCTGGCACAGGACGCGCCTAGCGTCTATCCGCCGCGCATGAGCGAACCCACCATCCTTGTCTTGGCAACAGGCGGCACGATTGCCGGGCAGGCAGGCTCTGCCACCCGTGCAGACTATCGCCCCGGCCAGATCGACATCGCCGATTTCCTGACTGAATTCCGCGCGCTGGGCGTCGAAACCCGGCTGGAAGGACGGCAGGTCGCCAATATCGATTCGGCCAACATAGGCCCCGTGATCTGGCGCGTGCTGCATCAGGCCTGCATGGCGGCGATGGACGATCCCGCGTGTAGCGGTGTGATTATCACCCACGGCACAGATACTGCGGAAGAAACCGCCTTTCTGCTCGACTTGACCCTGCCCACCACCAAGCCAGTCGTGCTGGTCGGCGCCATGCGGCCTGCTGATGCGGTGGGCAGTGATGGCCTGCGCAATTTCGCCAATGCCGTGCAGGTGGCTGCGCATCCCGATTCGGCAGGACGCGGAGTGTTACTGGTGATGGGTGATACTGTGCTGTCGGCGCGCGATGCCCGCAAAGCGCATACGGGCGGGACCAATGCGTTCGAGGGTTTCCCGCGCGGCCCCGTGGCTCTCGCCACGCCTGCCGGGGTCGACTGGCTCAGCCCGCCGTGGCGCGTGGATGAGCCGGCGCGTTTTGCCTTGCCCGACGATATGCCGCGCGTTCCCATACTCCACGCCTATGCCGGAATGGACGGGACGAGCGTGACAGACGCCGTGAAGGCTGGCGCGAAAGGCATTATTCTCGCAGGCTTTGGTGCAGGAAATTCACCCGACGCCGTTCTCGAAGCGCTGGCGAGTGCAGCGCAAAGCGGCATTCCGGTGGTGCGTGCCACCCGAGTTGACGAAGGGCTTGTCGACCGCGAGCCGGAAGACGATGAAAACGGCTTTGTGGCCGCCCGCGCACTCGGCCCGGCGAAGGCGCGCATTCTGCTGCAGATGCTGTTGGCGAGCGGCGTGACCGATCCGACTGAAGCGCAGGCGCCGTTCGATCTGCGCTAATGGAAAGGCCGCCTCGCGCCTACGCCAGTGCCATGGCGTCCTGACCGATTTCTGCAAAGAACCGCGCCATTGCATCGGCACCCTTGTCCGACAGCTCGATAAACGCGCGGCGGCGGTCAGCATCATCCTCCACCCGGTCAAACAGTCCGCCATCCACCATCTGCCCGATCCAGCGCAACGCCGTGGTCGGCGGCACGCCAGAAGCGATGCAGAGGGACGTTACTGAAACACGCTGATGCTCCACCCGCGCCGCTGTCAGATCGAGCAGCATGTCCCAAGCCGGATCGGCAAACAGCTCTGCATCAAGAAATTTTGCCCGCGCTTTACGCTGGTGGATGATCTGGCGAACGAGCCGTGCATCGGGCAGTGGTGGGCGCGGCTTGCGTACCAGTGCAGTTTCCGCGCGGTAACCGTCGGACGGGCTTTCAAAGCGGAAAGCGCCCCCGCCAGCCTTCTGGCCCCAACCACCTCCACCGCTGTCGAGCTTCTCCAGCCGTTCAGCGATGTGGCCGACCTGTTCAGTCAAGCGCAACAGGGCAAGGCGATCATCGTCGGACAATTCGCGCAGCCGCAGATTGGGCACGTCCCCAAGCACGCGGCCCAGCGCGATTACGCGTTCGGCACGGCGCGGGTCGATCAGGATTTGCGGATTCGACTGCGAACAGCACCCGAATACCGCGTCAAGCGAATCGAGCGATGTCGAGACGATCAGGCGCGCGCCCGAATGTTCCGCCCTGCTATCGAGCCGTGCAAGCGTGGCCATCGCCGCGACATCGGGACGCGGGCAATCCACCAGCACAACCTCCCCCAGCGCCCGAACATCGCCCGCAAAAAGCTGATCGAGATCGCCGCACTCGCGCACTTCCAGCCCGGCGGCATCGACATCGTCTTCCAACTCGGCGCGCACCCTGTCGCAGTCAGCGAAGATCGACACAGCAATGGGCAATGACGCGCTGTTACCCGCTTCCCCATAAGTGAAATCAACCTGCCCCATCGTGTGTTCTCCTGAGTCGTGAATTGCGAACACAATGAGAACAAACAGAGATCATGTCAAGAATTTGCGCTGCTACTGGTTAACCAATGAACCTTTTCGCTTTCCCCGCCGACTAACCATGCGAGACAAGAGTTCAGGGATCACACATTGCGCAATGCACAGCATATTTTTGACGAGCTGCTCGTCACCATGGTGTGGAGCGGGGATCGCGCTGCCAGCGAAGAACTCGCCCGGCGCTGGCACCCGCGCCTGCTTCGATCAGCACGCCGGATGCTGGGTGAAGACGATCCCGCCCATGGCGTTACACAAGATTGCTGGGTGGCAATCATGCGCGGCATTCATCGCCTGAACAATCCGGCACGCTTTGCCCCCTGGGCGTTCACCATCCTGCGCCGAAAATGCGCCGATGCGATCCGCAATAAGCAGCATCAGCGCGCGCATGAAAGCGATGACGAACTGCCCAAAATTGCCGCGCCTGGCGATGCGGAAGAGAATCTCGGCATCCTGCAAGCCTTTGCCATGTTGCCGCCCGATCAGCGTCTTGCCGCGCATTTGTTCTTTATCGAGGGGCTGACCCTCGCTGAAATCGCTGAAGTGCAAGACATCCCCGCAGGCACCGCCAAGTCGCGCCTGTTTCACGCCCGCCGCAAATTGAAAGCGGCCCTNTCAGGAGACACTCCATGACCCATATCGATGACCGCGTTTCGGCAGCGCTTGATGCCGACGACCGCGCTTTCCTTGAACAGTTGGACGACAACCGTGGCATGTTCCGTCAGATTGGAGACAGCCTAGATGGCCCTCTGGGTGGCTGGGCGAAGCTGATGTTTGCCGTCAGTTTTGTGATCGGAATCGCGCTCGTCTACTTCATTTGGCAATTGGTCACGGCAGACGGTCTCGAGGCGACAGTGCTGTGGGCCACTGCAACGCTTACCGGGCTAATCATGCAGGGCTTTCTGAAGCAGTGGTTCTTCAGTCGCATGAATATGATCACAATCCTGCGCGAATTGAAACGCCTCGAGTTGCAGGTCGCAATGCTTCAGGAGAAGCACAGCTAATCAATCCGCAAACGGATCGCGCACAAGGATCGTGTCATCACGCTCCGGGCTGGTCGAGACGCTCGCAACGGGGCACTCGATCAGCTCTTCGATGCGGCGGATGTATTTGATCGCTTGCGCGGGAAGATCGGCCCAGCTGCGCGCGCCCACGGTGGTGCCTTCCCAGCCTTCGAATTCCTCGTAAATCGGCTCGACCGCGGCCTGCTCGGCGGCGTGGGCGGGAAGGTAATCAAGCACTGTGTCGCCCAACTTGTATCCAGTGCAAATGCGGATTGTTTCGAAGCCGTCAAGCACGTCGATCTTGGTGAGCGCAATGCCTGTGACGCCTGACAGTGCGCAGGTCTGTCGCACCAGCACGGCGTCAAACCAGCCGCAGCGGCGCTTACGCGATGTCACCGTGCCAAATTCGTGACCGCGCTCGCCTAATCTCTGGCCGGTCTCGTCCTCCAGCTCGGTCGGGAACGGGCCGCTGCCCACGCGAGTGGTGTAAGCCTTGACGATGCCGAGCACGAAGCCCGCTGCACCCGGACCAAGTCCGCTGCCGCTAGCTACCGTGCCGCTGACGGTGTTGGAGCTGGTGACGAAGGGGTAGGTACCATGATCGACATCAAGCAGCACGCCCTGCGCGCCCTCGAACAGGATTTTCGCTCCGGCCTTCTTCACCTCGTTAAGCCGCTTCCACACCGGCTGCGCGAATTGCTGCACGAAGGGCGCGATTTCGCGCAATTCGGCGAGCAACGCATCGCGGTCCACCGGGTCCTGCCCGAAGCCTGCACGTAGCGCATCATGATGCGCGCACAGGCGATCGAGCTGCGGCTCCAACGCGTCGAGATGCGCCAGATCGCAAACACGGATCGCACGGCGGCCGACCTTGTCTTCATAAGCTGGGCCGATGCCGCGGCCCGTCGTGCCGATCTTGCCCTTGCCCGCCGCTGTTTCTCGCAAGCCATCAAGATCGCGGTGGAGCGGCAGGATCAGCGCGCAATTGTCGGCAATGCCGAAATTCTGGGCCGTGATGGAAACGCCCTGCCCTTCCAGCTTGGCGATTTCATCGCGCAAGGCCCACGGGTCCAGCACCACGCCATTGCCGATCAGGCTGAGCGTGCCGGTGACGATACCGCTGGGCAGCAGGCTGAGTTTGTAGACCTGTTCGCCCACCACCAGCGTGTGACCAGCATTGTGGCCGCCTTGAAAGCGCACCACGGCATCGGCGCGGCTCGCCAGCCAGTCGACAATCTTGCCCTTGCCTTCATCGCCCCACTGGGCGCCGATTACGGTGACATTGGCCATGGGCAGCAAACCTTTTCAGAATGGAACGCACGCGCACTAGGCAATGGCGCTGGCTAGGGCAACATGGATGGGTGCTTTGTCTGCGGGGAATGCCCAAGCTGCGACAATTTGCGGCACTTTGTGACTGGAATCTGATATAATGTCGCGCAAGGTTCCCGAGCAGCAAAGGAGCACAACATGCGAATCGTAATTCCCTTCATGCTCGCCTGCGCGCCGATCTGCCTTGCGGCAACCGGGGTGCCGGATGCACCAATCGCGCAAGCACAAGAGAACGCCGCGATGCAGCGCCTCAGCTATGGCGATGATGACTTGCAGGGCCTGCTGTACTGGCCGGGCGCTACATCCTCATCACCGCTGTTTGTGTTCGTCCACGGCGGCGGATGGAGCCGCGGCGATATGCGCTCGACCGTCGATTCCTCCATGCTGCGCCATTTGCAAGCCCAAGGGTTTGCAGTCGCCTCGGTCAATTACCGGCTGGTTCCCGATGCTACGGTGGAGCAGCAGGCAGGCGATGTCACCGCTTCGCTCGCTTTTCTGGCGCAGCGATCCGCGCAGCTTGGATTCGACGCTGACCGTATCGCTCTGGCAGGGCATAGCGCGGGCGCCCATCTGGTAAGCCTTGTCGGCACCGATCCGCAATATGGCGCAGCAGCAGGCTTTGAAGCGGAAAACCTGCGCGGCGTGCTCGCGCTTGATGGCGCAGGCTATGATGTGCCGCGCCAGTTGGAGGAGGCTGGCCCCATGCTGCGCCAGACCTATCGCAATGCCTTCGGAACGGAACGCGGACGTCAACAAGCCCTCTCGCCCATCACCCATGCCGCAGCGCCCAATGCGCCAGAATTCCTGATCCTTCATGTCGACCGCCGTGCTTCGCGTGAGCAAAGCATTGCCTTGGGGGAAGCGCTGACCGACGGCGGGACGCGCGCCGAGATTGAGGCGATCCCCGGTCGCGGGATGCGCGGTCACCGGGAAATCAATCGCCGACTGGGCGAGGCCGACTATCCGGCGACTCCGATAGTCGATGCATGGCTGGAGCGCGTACTGCGCTAACCCAAGCGGCGGCTGCGATTGAAACCATCTGACGTTCTTTAACGAATACTCCTCTGACCATCAGGGAGACCTCGTTTGAGTATCGTACTGCTGCTCGGCTTCGCCGCGCTTTTTCTCGCGTTCAGCAATGGTGCGAATGACAATTTCAAGGGGTTTGCCACGATCTGGGGCAGCGACACGCTGCCCTTTCGGTCCGCACTTTCCTTCGCCACGCTGGCGACCGTGCTCGGCGGCATCGCGTCGGTCGTCATCGCCGACACGCTGGTCCAGCAATTCTCCGGCAAGGGACTGGTGGGGGACGCGCTGGCAAACACGCCTGAATTTGCACTTGCAGTGGCATCGGGTGCGGCGATCACAGTGATGCTGGCCACGCGACTGGGCTTCCCGATTTCGACCACTCACGCTCTGGTTGGCGGGCTGGTTGGTGCTGGACTGGCGCAGAGTGACACTTCGATAAACCTCGCCAATCTCGGCTCCGGCTTCGTGCTCCCATTGCTGACCAGTCCGTTTATCTCTGCCGCGCTCGGCCTGATCGCCTATCGCTTCATCCGCTGGCGTGGCGAGTGCAAGGCGGCGAAATTGCCGACATTGAGCGCCGCTGCCGCTTCTGGCTTCACGCAGACCCGCGCGGGCGAAGTGGTCCATCTCCTGTCGGCCAGCGCCATCTGTTTCGCGCGCGGGGTGAACGACACGCCCAAGCTGGCCGCATTGTTGATCGCTGCGCAATTGGCAGACGGGGCGGGCTCAACATTGCTGGTGACGGCGGCCATGGGTGTTGGCGGCTGGTTGCTTTCACGCCGGGTTGCAGAAACAATGAGCAAGCGCATCAACCATCTCGACGCCGGTCAGGGCATCAGCGCCAATCTGGTGACAGCCGCGCTGGTGCTGTTCGCCAGCCGATTGGGAATGCCGGTTTCCACCACGCATGTCTCGGTCGGCTCGATCATCGGCACAGGAGCGGCTGCGGGAACGCTCGACCTGTCGATGGTGCGCAATGTGCTGCTGTCCTGGGTTGCCACTCTGCCGATTTCCGCAGCGCTGGCATTTACCATCGGAATACTGGTTTAAATCGGCTGAGCCTCGCCGCCCTTGAGCACATGGGTGCAGCTCAGCATCTTGCCATCATCGGCTTCTGACAGCGCGGCAACCGTGCGCCAACCTTCGCTCCGCAGCTGATCTGCGTGGCCACGGTCATGCCCAAGCGGGAGGAACAGGCATTTGCCCATCGGTTCATCCGCCTTGACCGCTTCGATCAGCGCATCGGGATAGAGCGAGAAGCCGGTCGCTGCCTCATCACTGCCGCCAATACGATAAGTGCCACCACGCCCCAGCGCGCCGCGCACGCCTTCGGCATAAAGCGTGAAGCCGAACCAGCTTTGATATTCGAAACCGTGTCGTTCTGACGGGTCGAGCGTGATCCGCGCGCGGCCTTCGACCCGCGCAGCAATCTGGCGTAGCCCTTCTATCCGAGAGGCCAAGGTGCCGGTGGTATCGAATGCGGCAAGCCGCTCCACGGCATCGTCGAACGGCCCCGCAGCATGGATCAGCGGCAGATAGGCCTCGCCGCCCGCCTCGACCAATCCGCCCGCATCCTTGGTGTCGAGTTCGCGCCGCACCGCCATGCGCGCCGCATCATCCAGCGGCAGCGGGCCGTCAGCCAGCGTCTCAACCAGATCGGGTAGTGTGAAATCGACCGAAATTCCGCTTGCCCCAGCCGCTTCCAGCGCGGCGATCGCCAGTTCAACCGCTTCGCCAGCTGCGGCGGCGCTATCGCTGCCAATCAGTTCGGCACCGACCTGCTGGCTCTCTCGCCGGGGATCGAGCATGTCGCCTGCAATACGCGCCACCTGACCGGCGTAACACAAGCGTAGCGGTCGCGGTGCATCGGCAAGTCCAGTGGCGGCGATGCGCCCGACCTGCACTGTCATATCTGACCGCAGTGCAAGGCCGCGCAGGCTTTTGGGATCGACAAAACGGAACATCGCCCGCGTGCGCAGGCCATCCATGCGCCGCGCCATGCTCTGTTCGAACTCGATCAGTGGAGGCCGCACTCTGTCATAGCCATGGCCCGTCATCGCATCGAGCATGGCGCGCTGAATTCGCGTCGCCGCCGCCGCGCTTTGCGGCAAGCGGTCTTCCAGCCCCTCGGGCAGCAGATCTTGTGTCGGATCGGTCATTCTGGTGCGCCTAGCCTAGAACGAGAGCGCCCGCACCTTCTTCACGCCTTCCAGCGCACAGACGGCGTCCTGCACCTCTTTCGTAGGTGCCTGATCGAGCGTCAGCAGCAACACCGCATCACCGCCGCGGTGCTTGTCCGGCAAACGGCGGCCAAGGTGGAAGTTGCCGATATTCACGTCCGATTCGCCCAGCACGGAACCAAGCCGACCGATGAAACCGGGGGCATCTTCATTAACGATGTAGATCATGTGGCCCACCAGATCGGTCTCGATCCGCGTGCCTGCGATTTCCACCAGACGGGTTTGCGAATCGCCGAACAGGCTGCCCGCAACTTCGCGGCGGCGGCCCGATGTGTTGGCAGTGACCCGCAGCAGCGTGTGGTAATCGCCTTCATTGGCATGGCGCACTTCGCGCACGTCCAGTCCACGCTCCTTGGCGAGGATTGGGGCGTTGACCATGTTGATCGTGTCCGACCATGTCCGCATCATGCCAGCGAGCACAGCAGCGGTGATCGGCTTCATGTTGAGCTCAGCCGCAGCGCCTTCAACCTCGACCGAAATCGAGGTGACGTCCGGCCCTTCAAGCTGCCCGACCAGCGAGCCAAGTTTTTCGCCAAGTTCGATATAGGGCTTGAGACGCGGCGCTTCCTCAGCGCTGAGCGACGGCACGTTGAGCGCGTTGGTGACACCGCCGCTGACGAGGTAATCGGCCATCTGCTCTGCCACCTGCAGCGCGACATTGACCTGCGCTTCATTGGTTGAGGCACCAAGATGCGGCGTACAGATGAAGTTAGGCGCACCGAACAGCGGATTATCCTTGGCTGGTTCCTCGGCAAACACATCCAGCGCCGCGCCAGCGATATGGCCGCTTTCGAGCAAGTCCTTGAGCGCCGCCTCGTCAACCAGACCGCCGCGCGCGCAATTGACGATGCGCACGCCCGGCTTGGCCTGCTCCAGCCGTTCGCGCGAGAGGATGTTGCGCGTCTCGTCCGTCAGCGGCGTGTGCAGCGTGATGAAGTCGGCGCGTTGCAGCAGCGTGCCGAGATCGACCTTCTCGATGCCGAGATCGACAGCGCGATCAGCCGTCAGGAAGGGATCATAGGCCACGACTTTCATCTTCAAGCCTTGCGCGCGGCTGGCGACAATCGCGCCGATATTGCCCGCGCCAATCAGGCCGAGCGTCTTGCCGGTCACTTCGACGCCCATAAAATCCTTCTTCGGCCATTCGCCCGCCTGCGTGCGGCGGTTGGCTTCAGGAATTTGGCGAGCGAGCGCGAGCAGCATGGCGATGGCGTGTTCAGCCGTGGTGATCGAATTGCCGAATGGCGTATTCATCACCACAACACCGCTAGCCGATGCCTTATGGATATCGACATTATCGACGCCAATTCCGGCGCGGCCGATGACCTTGAGATTGGTCGCTGCTTCAAGGATTTCGGGCGTCACCTTGGTGGAGGAGCGGATGGCAAGGCCGTCATATTCGCCAATGCGCGCCTTCAGCTCTTCGGGCGTTTCGCCGGTGATGACATCGACATCGCAGCCACGCTCTTCAAAAATGCGTGCGGCGTTGGGGTCCATCTTNTCGGAAATGAGAACTTTGGGTTTGGTCATGGTTTGCCTCGTCATCCCAGCGAAAGCTGGGATCTGTGTCGGGAATTTGGGGAATTTGCCTCAAAGCGATCCCAGCTTTCGCTGGGATGACGCCACTAGAGGTTACCGGCTTTCAGCTCTTCGTATGCCCATTCGATCCACGGCAGCAGCCGCCGGATGTCTTCGGCTTCGAGCGAGCCGCCGCACCAGATACGCAGGCCCGGAGGGGCATCGCGGTAGCCGTTGAAGTCGTATCCGACGTCCAGCTCTTCCAGCTTGGCGGCGATCTTTTTCGGCACGGCGGCTTTGTCCTCTTCGGACAGGCCATCATACCAATCACCCTGGAACACCATGCATACGCCAGTATTGGTGCGCTTGGCCGGATCGCTGGCCATATTGCGCAGCCACGGCGTGGCTTCGATCCAGTCGGTGACGACCTTGGCATTGGTGTTGGCGCGTTCGATCATGGCGGCGCGGCCACCGATCGACTTGGCCCATTCCAGCGCCCAGATATAATCTTCCACCGCCAGCATTGAAGGCGTGTTGATCGTTGCGCCTTCAAAGATCGCGCGATTAAGCTTGTCGCCCTTTTTCAGACGGAACAGCTTGGGCAGCGGCCATGCCGGATCATAGCTTTCGATCCGCTCGACCGCCTTGGGGCTGAGGATCAGCATTCCATGCTGCGCTTCAGAACCCATGATCTTCTGCCAGCTGTAAGTCGTGGCATCCAGCTTTGCCCAATCCATCTCCATCGCGAAGACGGCGCTGGTGGCATCGTTGATGGTGATCCCCTTGCGGCCCGGCTCCAGCCAGTCCGTATTCGGGATTTTCGCGCCAGAGGTGGTGCCGTTCCAGGTGAAGACGACATCGTTTTCCTGCGGGATTTGCGACAGATCAGGGATTTCGCCGTAATCGGCTTGCAGGACTTGCAGATCATCCAGCTTGAGCTGCTTGACCGCGTCCTGAATCCAGACATTGCCAAAGCTCTCCCACGCCGCGACCGTGGCCGGACCAGCGCCCAGCATCGTCCACATCGCGCATTCCAGCGCGCCGGTATCCGAGCCTGGCATGATGCCGATCAGATAATCATCAGGAATCCCCAGAAGTTCGCGACTGAGATCAATCGCGTATTTCAGGCGGCCCTTGGCATATTTGGAACGGTGCGAACGACCAAGGCTGCGAGTGTCGAGCTTTTCAGGCGACCAGCCGGGTGGTTTGCAGGTGGGTCCGGACGAAAAAAACGGGCGCTCCGGACGGAGCGTTGGCATATTACTCATGTATTCTCTCCTTACAGAGAGCACGCGCGGCGTTGGGACCGCGTGGCCCGTCGGCCGCACTAGAGAGATCGCGTATCGAGTCAAATGCTAATGCGGTTACAGGTGAAACGATCAACCGTTCTGTAAATCGTTCCAACGCCGTTAACCATGCATGCGGTATTGGCCTTAACCATTGTAAGGTCATGGATAGAGCCATGAAACGTGCATTNAGCCTCATCATCGTTAGCCTTGCCATGGCAGGCTGTTCGGTTGTGCCGCAATCCAGCTACAATGGGTCTCGGCAAAGCTCCGTCCAATCGGGCCAATACAATGTCGCTGCGACCTCGCCCTCCCCGGCACGCGCGCGGGTTGCTGCCGCATCACCCATTGTCGCCAGTCCGGCAGCGGCACAATGTTACAGCAGGCTTGGATCGGCGGGAGTGCGTTTTGATCCCCTGCCCGACCAATATCTGGGCGATGGATGCAGCACGCTTGGCGCAGTGCAAATGCACGCTTTGCAGGGCGATGACGGGCGGCTTGATGTCAGCAATCTGGGGCCAGTCACCTGCCCGGTCAGCACGGCATTCGCCGCCTGGGCAAGATTTGGCGTCGACCGCGCCGCGCGGCAAATTTTCGGCACGCCGCTTGCCAGTATCCAGACGATGGGCAGCTATTCATGCCGCAATGTCGCGGGGACTTCTCGCCGATCAGGCCATGCGAGTGCATCAGCAATCGATGTCAGCGGGTTCGTTCTGGCCGATGGCCGAACCATCAGCGTGCAATCGGACTGGAATGGCTCGGCGCAGGAACGTGAGTTCCTTCGCGTCGTCCAGCGCAGCGCCTGCCGCCGCTTCGGCACGGTGCTCGGCCCCGACTATAACAGTGACCACCGCGACCATTTCCATGTCGAAGGCGTGATCGACGGCAATTCCTACTGCCGGTAGTCCCGGCACAAACGCAAACCTCAGGCCGTGCGCGGCGGGATCAGCACCTGTTCGATGATCAGCGGTGCTGCAGAGGCATGTCCCGCCGCGCGCTTGGCGGCAGCTTCCCGGCGCTTCTTTGCTTCCAGCCCCGCTTCGATCCGGACCCGCACCGCTTCTGCGGCATGAGACGCGCCCAGCTTGTCCATCATGTTGGCGCGGTGAATTTCAACCGTGCGCGGACTGATTTCAAGCTCGCGCGCAATGGCCTTGTTCGAACAGCCTTCCGAAAGCCAATCGAGCACCTCGCGTTCACGCTTGGACAGGCCGGAAATGCGGCGACGCGCATCGATCAGGCGGCGTCGAGCCTCGGCATGGCGTCCCGCATCTGTGTGGACATGGGCAACCATACGGCGCAGTTCTTCCTCGGTCATCGGCAGAGTCAGGAAATCAAGGGCACCTGCCTGAATGGCCTGCACAACCTCCTCAAGGCGAGGCTCTTCGCGCGCCGCCACAAGCGGGATCCAGATGCCGCCATCGGCAAGCTCTTCCAGCAGGTTGCGAATGCCATCTTCAAGCGCATCTTCCGAAGCGATGATGACCCCGTCATGCGGCGGCCTGTCGAGCAATTCGACCAGGTCGGAGTAGACCTCCGCATGATGACCCATTGAAAGGACGAGCCGCGATTGGGCAGCCCTTGAGCGGCTGTTGCCGCCGACGATGTGCATTGTGATACGCTGTTCCATGCCAGTAACTTTGACTGGAAAATCTGCATTTTACATTCCGTATTACTACGGAAGTCCACCTATTGGCCGGGCATAAACCAGTAATACGGCGCAATTCTGCGGAAAATTTAGGTCCGAATTGGAGGGAGAACCCCGTTTCAAGCCCTTAGGCATTCACGCGCACTCTCAAATCCCTGATAAATCGGGGAAATCCACTAAGTAGAATCACCTAAATGATGGAAGCTGTAATCCGGAAGCGAGTGAAACGCGCTGCGCAACGCTTCGCTCCAGCTACTGGATATGGCATCGAAATAGGGATCGGTATGCTCGATCCGCCGCTGATGCAGCGGTTCGAATGTGTCGCGCTCGATTACCATCAGATCAAGCGGCAGACCGACCGAGAGATTGGCCTTCAGCGTGGAATCAAAGCTCACCATAAGCAATTTGACTGCATCTTCGAAACTCATGTCCCGATCATATCCGCGCAGGATGATCGGGCGGCCATATTTGGTCTCGCCAATCTGGAAGAACGGCGTGTCAAAGCTGGCTTCGATAAAATTGCCTTCGGGATAGATCATGAACAGCCGCGGTTCCATGCCCTTGATCTGACCGGCAAGGATGATCGAGGCGGTGAAGCGCCCCTTGCCGCGCGTGCCATTGTCATCCTGTGTGGAAGCAATTGTTTCGCGCAGCAATTTGCCGACCTCTACTGCCACCTGGAACATGGTCGGCAGGTCGAGCAAGCTGTTCTGCCGCTCTGCCGGAGCCTTCGAGCGTTCCTCCAGCAGGCTGATCACCGCTTGCGTGGTCGCCAGATTGCCCGCCGTCATCACCGAGATGATCCGTTCACCCGGTACTGACCAGGTGAACATCTTGCGGAACACAGAAATATTGTCGACGCCCGAATTGGTGCGGGTGTCACTCATCAAAACCAAGCCCTTATCGAGCACCATGCCAACGCAATATGTCATGTAATCTGTCTACTCCGGGCAGGCCCCATACGCCAGAAGCGCGCTATTGCTGGTCCACCATCTGTTGTTCAACCGCCACATCGACCGAGAGATCTTCCCGCTGTGATCCGTAGGATATGCCGGTTATCGGCGCGGCATCGCGGTAATCGCGCCCTGTCGCCACGCGCACATAGCGCGGATCAGGGCTGATGCCATTGGAAATATCGAACCCGACCCAGCCCAGCCCCTGCACAAAAGCCTCCGCCCAGGCATGCGTCGCCTCCTGCTCGATCCGGTCATTCATCATCAGATAGCCGCTGACATAGCGCGCCGGGATTTCCAGACTGCGCGCAGCGGAAATGAAAATATGCGCATGGTCCTGACACACACCCTGCCGGGCGGTTGCAGCTTCCTCCCCGGTCGTCGCGACGTGCGTGGTGCCAGTGCGATATTCAACATTGTCGCGAATGACATTGGATAGATTGTGCAGCGTATCGACCATGCCCGTCTCGCTGCGTTCCACCTGCGCGATCAGCGCCTTGATCTTCGGTCCCGGCTTGGTCAGCTTTGTCTGGCCGAGGAAAGTCCACAACGGCAGATGTCCGGCGTGATGACCGATCACACCGGCATTGTCTTCGGTATCGACCCGGCCGCGGCAAGTCACGACCACTTCGCGCGCGCCTTCCTCGACAGAGATCAGATTGACGTGATTGAAATTCTGATCATCGAAAACCAGTTCTTCGCGCGCGCCTTCCAGTTCCATATCCCATTCGAGGATCTTCTGGCCCTGCGTTTCCTTCGGCGTCAGCCGCAGGCGCTGAATGCCGTAGGACACCGGCTCGGCAAAGCGATAGCGTGTGGTGTGGCGGATAGAGAGGCGCATGTTGGTGTCGTCCTCCTTCAGGCCGTGAACCGGTAATCGGAAGCGATCGCACCGGCGAGCGCGCGGTTGTCAGCGATGAATTCCAGCACGAACTGGTGCAATCCCTGGTCGAAAATATCGTCCACGCTCTTACCGACCAGTTTGATGTCAGCGGCGCGCATTTGCTCCTGAGCATCNCCGCTGTCGCCGTGCAAAGTGGCCAGTTCACGCAGGTTGGAGCGCATTTCGACNTANCAGAAGGCAAGGCTGCGCGGGAAACGATCATCAAGGATCAGGAATTCGGCGATGGAACGCGCGCTCATCTGTCCGGCATTCAGCCAGCGATAGGCGCGCTCCGCCGAAAGCGACCGCAATACGCTGTCCCATTGCCCGCTATCTAGCGGCGTGCCGACGTAGGAGAGCGAGGGCAACAGCAGGTAATATTTGACGTCCAGAATACGCGCGGTGCTGTCAGCACGTTCAAGGAAGGTGCCGAGACGCGCGAAATTATAGGTTTCGTTGCGCAGCATAGAGCCATGAGTGGCACCGCGCGCCAAAGTGCTTTCGCGCCGCACCGCCGCCAGCGCCGGGTTGAGATTGCTTTCCCGCACAGGCCTCGCAAGCAGGTCGCGCAACGTCATCCAGCCTTCATTGACCGCTTCCCACACTTCCAGCGTAATCGTTGAACGGCAGACGCGGGCATTGGTGCGCGCGTTTTCGACCATCTGCATTACGCTTTCGGGATTGTCCCTGGACCGCAGCACAAAGTCACAAACATGTGCGCCGCTGTAATCATCGTAATTGGCCTCGTAAGCCTGCCGCAGGCCAAGCGTGGTGAGGATCGAAATCCATTCCTTGCTGGCCATATCCGCCCCGCGCGTCAGCGTCATGCGTTGGCCCGCTTCGAGCAGACGCGCGGTGTTCTCCGCCCGTTCGAGATAGCGGTACATCCAGAAGATGCCGTTGGCGACGCGGCCTAGCATTGATCAATTCCCGGCATCAGTCGTCCAGCACCCAGCTGTCCTTGGTGCCGCCTCCCTGACTGGAATTGACCACCAAAGATCCCTGCTTCAGCGCCACGCGAGTCAGTCCGCCGGGCGTGATATCGACGCCGTCCGGTGAGCACAGCACGAAGGGGCGCAAATCGACATGGCGCGGCGCGAGACCCTTCTTGGTGAAAATCGGACAGGTCGATAGCGCGAGCGTAGGCTGCGCGATGTAATTCTCCGGATCGGCTGCCAGCTTGGCGCGAAAGGTCTTGATCTCTTTCTTCGACGATGTCGGCCCGATCAGCATGCCGTATCCGCCCGAACCGTGAACTTCCTTCACCACCAGCTCTTCCAGATTGTCGAGCACATATTTCAAGCTGTCAGGGTCTGCGCAGCGCCACGTGTCGACATTGGGCAGTAACACTTTCTCGCCGGTGTAGAATTCGATGATTTCGGGCATGAAGGAATAGATTGCCTTGTCGTCCGCCACACCGGTGCCCGGGGCATTGGCGATGGTAATCCGGCCCGCGCGATACACATCCATGATGCCGGGGATGCCCAGCACGCTGTCTTTGTTGAAGGTAAGCGGATCGAGATATTCGTCATCGACGCGGCGATAGAGCACATCAACCGGTCGATAGCCGACCGTGGTGCGCATCTGCACCCGGCCATCAACGACGCGCAGATCGCTACCTTCGACCAGCTCCGCGCCCATCTGGTCAGCCAGAAAGGCGTGCTCATAATAGGCAGAATTGTAGACGCCCGGAGTCAGCACGGCGATGGTCGGCTTGCCACGAGTCCTTTCCGGCGCGCAGGCAGCGAGGCTCTTGGCGAGGCGGCGCGGATAATCCGAAACCGGGAAGACCTTCACCTTGCTGAACAGCTCGGGAAACATCGCCATCATCGTTTCGCGGTTTTCGAGCATGTAGGACACACCGCTCGGCGTGCGGGCATTGTCTTCCAGCACCATGAAGTCATCAGGGCCGGTGCGGACCAGATCGATACCGGTGATGTGCGTGTAGACTCCGCCCGGAGGTGTGAAACCGACCATCTGCGGTAGCCATGCTGAATTGTTGCGAAACAGACGTTCGGGCAGGCGACCGGAGCGGATGATTTCCTGCCGGTGATACAGATCGTGCATGAAGGCGTTGAGCGCGCGCACACGCTGCTCGATACCCTTGGACAGCCGCCGCCACTCGCTGCCACTAATGATACGCGGCACCATGTCGAATGGGATCAGCCGTTCTTCGGCATCATCATCGCCATAAACGTTGAAAGTGATGCCAGTCTTGCGAAAAAAGCTCTCCGCTTCCTTCGTCTTGTGCCGCATCCAGCTTTCATCCTGCTGCGACAGCCATTCCTGATAGCCGCGATAAGCCTCACGCACCGAACCATCGGGCGCGTGCATTTCATCGAATTTAGGAGGCTCGGACGCGCTCATGGACCCCTTTNTCTNGTTTGACGCGGCATACACCGCCCGGTGCATTTCCCAGCGCGTCGACTTTNACAAAGGTTAGACTGANAGTGGGTTCCCGTCACCTTCCAATTCGCGCACCACTGCCATGATGCAATCGGGCGACGTGGGGAAGGTCAGGTGAGTGCAGCGCAGCGCCACGGCGCGGTCACGCTCGTCGGAACTACCGCAAGCTGCCCGGCGCGAAATCACGCCATCACGCGGGCTCCAGAAGGCCACGGTTTCAACCGGCGGCTTGGCCTGCAGATCGGCGGGGATCGGCGGATTCTCTACCGAATGACCGGCCACCACCTGATAGGCGCGCCAGATGTTGTTGGAATAGGGCGTATCGCTGAACGGCGATCCCATAGTGATGACTTTGGCAACATGGTCAGGATTGATCTTGGCCACTTCGCGAGCGAACACGCCGCCAAGGCTCCAGCCGACCAGCACGACTTTCTGCCCGTATCGCTCGCTGACATTGCAGATGCGGTCCGACAGCAGGCCCAAAGTCTCATCCGTCGGTCCCAGATTGTGGCCAAGGCCCCAGCGTTTGACGATATGCCCGGCCCGCTCAAGCTGCTGCGCCATATAGCGCATGCGCGTGGGACCAGTGGCGAATCCCGGCAATAAGATGACGACACGCGGATTGGCCGACTGTTCGATTGGCAATTTCGGGCGCAAGCGGCGCAGAACAGGCTCCACCATGGCGCCCAATTCGGCATAGAGCAGCTTTAACGGCGGAGCATGAGCGCCATCGGGACTTCTGCCCCGCAGCAGCCGAATGCGCTGCGCCACAGCACCCGCAGCGCCGTCCGCAGTGCGGCGGATGCGTTGGGCGGTGGTCTGGGTATCGGCCTGAACCGGGAACATGTGCCTGCAATTACAGGAATTGGAGTGACGGCACAATTAACGCCGAGTTTGGGCGCCCCGCGCTATTCGCAATCGCCCACACGTTCGAGCTGCACGCGCATACTCATCCGCATCTTGCCCATTTCACCCTGCGGCACTTGCATCACGATCCGCATGTCCAACCCCTGCTCTCCCGCTGTGCCGGAGATGCGGGCGTTCATGGTGCCGGGCCCCATCCCGCCTTCGCATCGCAAGACTACATTGAATTCATTGCCCTCCACGCTGGTTTCAAGCGTCCTGCAATCATCGCCACCAAACTCATTGGCCCAGATCGAGCGGTCTGGCGGACCGGCGAGGCAGATGTGATCGATATCGGGTTCCATTTCCGGTTGCAGAGCATCGGCCATCGCCGGTTCTTCCTTCCCGCCGTCAAAGGCAGGGAAGCTCATGTCTTCAATGGTGAATGTCGTGCGATAGCGACCGGGAAGCGGATCGGTTTCGATGAAATCGGGCCAAGGGAACTCGCCTTCCCCGTCCTGCTCAACCTCGATCACTGCAATAGCTGGCGGCGAGCCGGAATCTTGAGCGGAGGTGGTAACAACAGGCGCGGCCAGGGCGGTCGCGAGGAGCGGAAAAATCAAGGTTGGGCGTTTCATCACGCACAACCTGCCACAATCAGCCGCCGCAATCGCCCACTTTTTCGGCCACAACCTGCATCCGCAACGTTCCTTCGCCCGCAGCCGTGGGGAAGGCATAGGTCATCGTCAGGTTCGATCCCTCTTCCGCCGTGCGCCCACCAAGCTCGATGCGGCCGTTGAGGCTCTCTTCGGAAGTGCACGACATGACGCCGGTCAGTTCATTGCCATCGGCATTGAAGCGCGACAGCGTGCAATCGGCTTCGGTCATGTCGGACAGCCACTGTTCACGCGTGGTTTCTTCGGTAACGCAATAGAGGTGCGGGTCCTGCACGCCATCCTCGAATGCAGCGCGCATTTCGGCGATGCTCTCCTCGGTCATGCCGGGCGCATCAAGTTCGACGAGTGTTTCGGTCGTGGTGTATTCGCCGGGTTGCGGCATCACGCCATTATCCGCGATTGCAACATCGACATCGCCTGCGGCCAGCTCTTCGTCGATTGCAGCATCATCTGCGCAAGCGGCCAGCGCAAAGGCGGCCAGCAGCGGAAAGGCATAAATCTCGCGCATTGTAATTCCCCGTTATTCAGACAGCCTTGAGCCGCCGGATTGCGGGTATTCCTAAAGAAACCGGCCCGCGCTGCCAATCGCAGGCGGGCCGGATCGGTCGAGTTTGACAGCTGCGTCCCAATGTGGAGCAGGCTGCGACTGGTGTCCTAACCGGCGGCTTCACTGTCTGCCGAGCAGTCCCCGACACGTTCGGACTGATTGCGCATAACCATGCGCATGGACCGGCCCTCATTCGCGTCGGTCATATCCATGGAGACGGTCATATCCTGGCCGGTTTCGCTGACTGTACCCGCAAACTGCACGGTTCCTGTGCTGCCCGCGCCATCATCGCACATCATGGTCGCATCCAGCGTTTCGCCTTCCACAGTGAACTCGCTGAACTCGCAATCGTCGGGCATGTCCTGCATGGCGGACAGGAATTCGTCGAAGCCTTGCTCGGCTTCTGCTTCGGTAATGCACATGGTCTGCGTTTGAGATGCGCCCATTTCCATAAAGCCGCGCATCATCTCGACTTCTTCCTCTGGCGCGCCGGGAAGATCAAATTCCACCAGCTCACCCGTGGTGCGATATTCACCCGGCTGCGGGGTGGGCAGATCGGCCGAAGCAGCAGCGATCTGTTCCGGATCAGACGGGTCATCGACCGTCGTGGTGGAATCGCTGCAAGCCGCGAGGGCAAGAGCCGATGTGGCAATAAGAATGGTCGAGATGCGCATGATATTTTCCCCTTGTACGTGTCGCGATGCAAAGTGACGTATCACGGCGCGCGGGGCAAGCGTGCATCGCGCGCAGCCTCATCGTCAGCCTTCAGCAGTCGCCGATACGTGTCCGCTCCTGCACCAGAATCATCTTGAGCACGTGAACTCCGTCATCACCCAGTGCTGTGACTGTTCCATCCAGCGTGGAGCTATCGATTGTTCTTGCTACTTCCCATTCGCCTTGGAGCGGCGTGTTGTCGGGGTTGTCCCGCGAGCCCTGCGCGCACCCGGCGAGCATCGTCAAAGCGAGCAATTGGGCAAATATGGTGTGTTTCATGGAACATCTCTGCGATCGCTTGCCAATAGACATACTCCAATTGCGGTAAAGAATTGCCGAACCCGCCTGCGATCTCCATATCACGGCGCATGGCAGAACTGGTAATCAGACGCGGGCTGGAAGAGCCTGACACAACGGGCGAATTCACCCCGCACAAGCCCGCGCGGCCCGAAAAGTCGCTGGGCGGAAAAGCGTTCAAACTGGTGTCCGATTATGAGCCTGCGGGCGATCAACCGACCGCGATTTCGGAGCTGGTTCAATCAGCAAAAGATGACGAACAGACGCAGGTCCTGCTGGGTGTTACCGGCAGCGGCAAAACCTTCACCATGGCCAAGGTGGTGGAGCAATTGCAGCGCCCTGCGCTTATCCTCGCCCCCAACAAAATCCTTGCCGCGCAGCTGTATGGCGAATTCAAAAGCTTCTTTCCGGAGAACGCGGTCGAGTATTTCGTTAGCTATTACGATTACTACCAGCCCGAGGCCTACGTCCCGCGCTCCGATACCTATATCGAGAAGGAAAGCTCGGTAAACGAGGCGATCGACCGGATGCGCCACTCGGCTACACGGAGCTTGCTGGAGCGGGACGATGTGATCATCGTGGCCTCGGTTTCCTGCCTTTACGGGATCGGCTCGGTCGAGACCTATTCGGCGATGATCTTCGACCTGAAAGCTGGCGACAGCATCGACCAGCGCGAACTCATCCGCAAGCTCGTCGCGCTGCAATACAAGCGTAATGACACCGCCTTTGCGCGCGGCTGTTTCCGGGTGCGCGGGGACAATCTGGAGCTGTTCCCCAGCCACCTTGAAGACACCGCCTGGCGCATCAGCTTCTTCGGCGACGATATCGAGGAAATCGCCGAATTCGATCCGCTGACCGGCAAGAAAGGTACCAAACTGGACAAGGTGCGCATCTACGCCAACAGCCACTACGTCACGCCCGGCCCGACGATGAAGCAGGCCGCCAATGCGATCAAATTTGAACTGACCGAACGGCTTAAGGAATTGCACGAAGAAGGCCGACTGCTTGAAGCGCAGCGGCTGGAGCAGCGCACCAATTTCGACCTTGAGATGATTGCGGCCACAGGCAGCTGCAACGGCATCGAGAACTATTCGCGCTTCCTGACCGGCCGTCTGCCCGGCGAACCGCCACCGACGCTGTTCGAATATCTACCCGAAAACGCGCTTCTTTTCGTCGATGAGAGCCACCAGACAGTGCCGCAAATCGGCGCGATGTCGAAAGGCGATCACCGCCGCAAGATTACACTGGCGGAACACGGCTTCCGCTTGCCCAGTTGCATCGACAACCGTCCCTTACGTTTCAACGAATGGGATGCGATGCGTCCACAGACCTTTGCTGTTTCCGCCACACCAGGAAGCTGGGAAATGGAGCAGACCGGCGGCGTATTTGCCGAACAGGTCATTCGCCCTACCGGCCTGATCGACCCGCCGGTGGAGATCAAGCCGGTCGAAGATCAGGTGCAGGATTGCATTGCCGAGTGCAAGGCGACTGCCGCCAAGGGTTATCGCACCCTCGTCACCACGCTGACCAAGCGCATGGCCGAAGATTTGACCGAGTTCATGCACGAACAGGGCGTGCGCGTGCGCTATATGCATTCCGACGTGGAAACGCTGGAGCGTATCGAGCTGATCCGCGACTTGCGGCTGGGCGTTTATGACGTGCTGATCGGGATCAATTTGCTGCGCGAAGGTTTGGACATTCCCGAATGCGGGCTGGTGGCCATTCTGGACGCTGACAAGGAAGGCTTCCTGCGCTCCGAAACCTCGCTCATCCAGACGATTGGCCGCGCCGCGCGCAACGTGGATGGCAAGGTCATCCTCTATGCTGATCGGATCACCGGCAGCATGGAACGCGCGATGGCGGAAACCGAACGCCGCCGCGAAAAGCAGCGCGCTTACAATGAAGAACACGGCATCACGCCAACCACGATCAAGCGCGGCATTCAGGACATCGTCGCCGACACCGCAGCGCGTGATGGTGTGCTCATCGAAACAGGCGATCCAGAGGTCAACAACCTCGTCGGCCACAATCTGCGCGCCTACATCGAAGACCTCGAAAAACGCATGCGCAACGCCGCTGCCGATCTCGAATTCGAGGAAGCAGGCCGATTGCGCGACGAGATCCGCAGGCTGGAGGCGGACGAATTGGGCATTCCCGACCCGGACAAGAAAGCGCCCATCGTGGGCCGCTCAAACGAAGGCAAACCGGGGACGCGCAAGATGCGGTACGGGCGGACGCAGCGGAAGATGGGGAAGTGAGAGGGTAAAGCCATTAAATAGCCAGTGCTTGGATGACGGCGGTGACAGGCCGCTGGGCGAGGCTTTATTGCCTCATAGCATACGCAACTGGAACGAGACGCATGACCCGCAAGATTGACAAATCTCCTTCTGTCTCTTATAAAGGACAGGTCTCGATTGTTCAGACGGAGCAATTTCGCGGTTGGCTCGATGGCCTCCGCGATCGCAAAGCCCGCCTGAGGATCGACGATCGGTTGAAGCGCCTTGCCAGCGGGAATGCCGGAGACACGCGATCCGTGGGCGATAATGTGCGCGAACTGCGCTTTCACTTTGGACCCGGATATCGTGTGTATTACAAATGGCAGGGCGATGTGCTTGTCATATTGCTGAATGGAGGAGACAAGGGCAGCCAGAAGCGCGATGTTGCGCTCGCGAAAAGGCTGGCCAAGGACGCTGATGATGGCATTGAAGGTATACCCGTTTGATCCTGCTACCCACCTCGAAACAGAGGAAGATATCCTGCATTATCTTGAAGCGGCGATGGAAGGAAACGACGCCAAGCACATTGCCAGTGCCTTGGGCGATGTTGCGCGTTCCAAAGGGATGAGTGAGATCTCCAAGAAGGCCGGCGTCGGGCGACAGGCGCTCTACAACTCGCTTTCGGAAAACGGCAATCCGACGCTGGAAACATTGGTGGGCGTTCTTGATGCGCTAGGGTTGTCACTAACGGTCCAGCGCCGCGCTGCCTGATTGACCTTCATGTTGCGAATAATACTGCTTTGCGTCCCGCTCGCCGCTTGCGGACAGGCGAGCGAGCCTGCGCCTGATGCTCAGCGTGCCGTGCCGCAAGACACTGCACCGCGGCAGGCGCGCGCCGACCCGTCTCCCGACACGTCCGCAGCGTTCTGGACTGTATCGGAGACCGGGCAGGCGATCCGCTTTGGCAATTCGGATGAAGACCCGCTCCTCACACTCGGCTGCAATTTGCGGGCGACACCCGCCGAATTCGTCATCATCCGCCATACCGATGCCCTGCCCGACCAAAGCGCGCTGTTTCCCTTTGTCGGCAATGGAATGCGCAGCCGCTTTCTTGCCGACACAAGGCTGTCCAATGGCGAATGGCGCTGGGAAGCGCGTCTGCCTGTAGGCGATCCGCAGCTTGATGTGTTTGCCGGCACGCGCGATCTGACCGCGACCTTGCCGGGGCGCGGGATGCTGGAGATTGCGGGCAGCCGGATACCGGGCGAATTTCTCGACTGGTGCCGCGCGGGTGGCCGCGCGCCCGAAGTCGAAAATGACACGGACACCGAAGCGCCTGACGCAGGCTAGCCTCCGGCGCGCTCCACCAGCATATCTGCGGTCAGCACTTGCGGCAATTGCTCGCCTTCTTCGCCAGCGGGATACCACACGTAAAGCGGCACGCCCGCCGCGCCCCATTGCTCCAGATAGCGGGTGATCGCCGGATCGGCGCGCGTCCAGTCGCCGCGCATCGCGATAACACCCGCCTCTGCGAAAGCCGCGCGTGTTACCTCGCGCTCGATCGCGATGCTCTCATTGACCTTGCAGGTGACGCACCAGTCGGCGGTGAACCAAAGGAACAACGGTTGGCCGCTCGCCCGCGCCTCGACGAGCGCTTCTTCGCTGTAGGGAATGGGGTCGAGCATGCTTTCGGCAGCCACCGCAGCCTGCTCTTCGACGCGGAACGGGAGCGCCGCGAGGAAATACACCGGGATCATCAGCAGCAACACCTGCATCGGGCGCGATGTGCGGCGCAGTGATGCAAGTAGGATGGCGATGGTCACGCCCGCTCCCACAGCGGTAAATGCGAAATGCGCACCGCCCAGTCGCCAAGCGAGCCACACCAGCGCGAGCGCGGTCAGACCCATCGGCACTGCCATGATCTTGCGGAATGTCTCCATCCACGTGCCCGGCTTGGGCAGCCGGGAACGCAAGGCAGGAATGTAACCCAGCAGCAGGAACGGCAGCGCCAAGCCCAGCCCCAGCGCCGCAAACAACAGTAGCGCCTGCGTTACTGGAAGCAGCAGCGCCGCGCCCAATGCCGCCGCCATAAATGGCCCGGTACACGGGGTTGCGACCACAGCGGCAAGTAGACCAGTGGCAAAGGCACTGCCCTGCCCGCCGGTGCGGATCGGCAGCATGGGAAGCTCGAACAATCCGGCAAGATTGGCGGTGATGAGCGTCGCCAGAACCAGCAGGCCCGCCACCACCAGCGGCTGCTGCAATTGGAACGCCCAGCCGACTTGCTCTCCCGCTGCGCGCAAGGCCAACATCAGCGCGCCGAGCGCCAGCACAGCCAGCATCACGCCAGCGGTATAGGCCAGCCCTTCACGCCGCGCCGCGCTTTCGCTGCCGCCTGCGCGCGCCAGTGTCAGCGCCTTGAGGCTAAGAATCGGGAACACGCAGGGCATCAAATTGAGCAGCAATCCGCCGAGCAATGCTCCGCCCAGCAGCAGGATCAGCGGCGTATCGACTGCAGCGCCGCCGAGCGCGCGGCCGCCTGTCGGCACATCGCCAGCCGCAGCTTCGAAACGAAGGCCCTGGCCATCTTCGCCAAAGGCAAGGATGCCATCGATGCGGTCAGGCTCCGCCCGCAGTCCGCCGCGCGCCAGCTCTGCTATCAGATACTCGCCATTGCGGTAGAAATTCTGCGCCGCGCCGTAATTCATCACATCGGATTGCGCGACAAACAGGTGCAAATTCCCCTCGGCTACGCCTTCCGGCAAGGGGATTGCGACCCGCAGAACATCGCCGCGCAAGGCAAAGCGCGCCTCGCTATCGATCAATGGCGGGATGGCGGCGCGATGGGCATCGAAATCGGCGCGCAGCTGCTCGGTTTCCTGCGGGAAACGCAGCGTCAGCCTGTCGCCCTCGCGCACGCACAGCCGGTCCGAACAGGCGAGCCACTCCGCCGCCAAAGCAATAGGCGCAATATTGGTGACCGCCGCGCTTTCGGGCACCGTAATCGGCACCAGCACGGCGTAAGGCTCTTTGAAGACGTGGTTGATAAGCCCGATCAATTCGAGCGCTTCGGGCACAGGATATTGCGGCTCACCCGCTTCCCAGCCTTCGGGCAACGTCCAGTCAAGCTCCATGCCCAGCCCTGCATCGCCGGGATTCGACCAATATCCGTGCCAGCCCTCCTGCGGGCGGAAACGCAGCGCGACAGTCAGCGTTTCGCCTGCCTCCGGCTGACTTTCCGCCACAAGGTCGGCCGCGATGTAATTATCCTGCTGCGCCTGAGCTTCCACAGCCAGAGGCACGGCCCACAAAAAGAGCGCCGCGATCGCATACCGCATAAAAGAGAGGCCAAAGGTTGGTCTTGCCTGCATTTCGCCGGACACCTAGGAGCAGGGGCAATGGCAGACAAGCGCGAACTCCTCATCCTCGGCGGCGGTCTCGTCGGCATGACGCTGGCTTTGGCGGCGGCAAAGAAGGGCATTTCCAGCCACGTGGTCGATCGGGCTGATCCGGCGGACCTGCTGGCGGAAGGCTTCGATGGCCGCGCCACAGCGGTCTCCACCGCCAGCTGGAACCTGTTCAAGAACATCGGTCTGGCGGACCAGCTTGAACCGCATGGCTGCCGGATCGAGAATATCGCCGTCACCGATGGGATGCGCCCCGGCAGATTGGATTTCCAACCCGAACCGCATGAAGGCACGCTGGGCCGGATGTTCGCCAATCGTCAGCTGCGCCTTGCGCTGTTCGAGGCTGCCAAGGACGAAAAGCTTATCAACTGGCACGCCAAGACCAATGTCACCGCGCGCGAACGCGGTGAGCATGGCGTTTCCGCAACGCTGGAAGACGGCTCCCTGCTCGAAGCGAGCCTGATGGTGGCTGCTGAAGGGCGCGGTTCACCCACGCGCGATGCTGCGGGCATTTCGCTCGCCAAATGGGATTACAGTCACCGCGCGATCATTCAGGGCCTGACGCATGAGAAGCCGCATGACGGCGTGGCGTGGGAAATTTTCTATCCGGCAGGGCCCTTTGCCCTGTTGCCGCTGCTCGATGATGCGGACGGCCACCACCGCTCTGCTTTGGTTTGGACCATTTCCGAGGATGATGCCGAAGGCGTCTTGAAGCTCGGCCCGCGCGGTTTTCTCGCTGAGGTCGAAAAGCGGATGGGCAGTCTTTACGGCGCAATCGCGCTCGATGGCGGGCGCAGCTCATACCCGCTTGGCTTCCATCACACGGCCAAGATCGTCGACAACCGCCTCGCGCTGGCGGGTGATGCCGCGCATGGTATTCACCCGATTGCGGGACAGGGCTTCAACCTTGGTCTGCGCGATGTGGGCGCATTGGTGGAAGTTATCGCAGAAGGCATGCGGATCGGGCTGGAACCGGGCGATGCGCAGGTGCTGGCGCGGTACGAGAAATGGCGCGGTCTCGATTCCTTCATGGTCGCACTGGCGACAGATGGGCTGACACGCCTGTTCGGCATTCCCGGCAAGGCCCCAAGCGCAGTGCGGCGGCTCGGCATGATGGGCGTGCAACGGATGCCTGCTCTCAAACGCTGGTTCATGGATGAAGCGCGCGGGATGAGCGGAGACTTGCCCGAATTGCTCAAGGGCTAGCCACTTCCAATGCCGCGTTACAGCGGCTCGTTCCCGACTGGGCTCCGCTGTTCAACTGGCGCGCCTTCGCTATCGCGCAATTCGCGCGGGTCCAGCACGGCAGCGGTTTCGAGCGTTTCGAGCGCGCGCTGGGCAGCAGCATAGCGCTCTGCATCATCCATCCAGTCCTGCGCGGCCACGGCATTGGGCAAATTGCGCACTTCGGACACGGCTGCCTCTATCTGGCCACTTTCGAGGAACTGCCGCGCGCGTTCCAACCGACGCTCGGCCACCGGAGACGCGGTATCTTCCCGCCGCACAACGAACAGTTCGGACAGTTCACGCCCGATCCGGGTGAACGCACCTTCGCCATCCGGTGCATCGGTAAGCGCAGGCGCGAGTCCTTCAAGCTGGGCGAGCAGTTGAGCGAGCGTAACTGGCGATTGCGCAGCATCGATCACCGTTTGCACCGCGTTTGGACGGTCTTCTCCGAAACGCAGGCGCAACTGGTCCGCCAGATAGCCGAGCGGCTGTCCCCGTTCCAGCGCACGGCGGCTGGCGAAAGCGATCAGCAGTGCCTCGGAACGCGCGGCATTGCCCGCCGCCGCCTGCGATTGCAGGTCGAGCTGGGTAAGGCGCTGTTCCATCGCGACAATCCGGCTGTCGAGTCCGCCTTGCTGCTCAACCACCTGTTCGACCTGCTCAACCGCCTGGCGTGCCTCTTCGGCGGCGTCATCAGGCGTTGGCGAAGGCAACGGTTCGGGTGTGCCGGTTTCACTTTCGACGAGCGCAATGCCTCCGTCCTGCGTTACAGGCTGTTCCGCCTCTGTCCGCACGTTGAAAAGGCCGGATAGGCTATCGCTATTGTTCAGCAGCCACATGGCAACCACACCAAGCAGGAAAGCCCCGCCCAATGCGATCAGTATCGGGCGCAATGATGTCTTTTGCCGCCGCGCACTGGCGGGCGTGAAGTCGTAGCCTTGCTCCATAGTGTCCTTCTGCAAGCCAATTTCCGGCTTTTGCCCAATCCCGGCTTTGGATGACCGACAATCAAGCGTTTTACATTAATGGCACATGTCACGCGCCAACGCCAATAATGCTGCATCATCGGGCTGTGGAGCAGACTGGCAATCGCGCCAACCGCTTCCAGCCGCTTGGGCTACGCGAGGGCCGATACAGGCGAGCGCGATACGCGATTTGTCGAGCCCGCGGCGTTCACATTCGGAAGCAAAATGGCGCGCAGCAGCGGCGGAATGGAGCAGAACGAGCGGATCGGATGCACGCAGGCTGACCTCATCGCTGCCGGACAGGGGCAAAGCGCGCACATCATAGACAATGCGCGTGGTAACTTTGGCGCTGTCAGGCAGATCGAGCGGCACATGCTCCGACCCGGCGAGGCGGAGAAAGTGCGTGTCGCCATCTGCCGCATCGACGAGCGCCTGCAACCCGCCAACCCCCGTTTGCGCGACGGTGAAACCCGCTTCGCGCGCCGCAATCGCAGTGGCTTCGCCGACAGCATGCACGGGCAGTGTCAGCAGACCTTCCAAAGCCGCGCCGCCATGGCGGATCGCATTGGCACTGCCCAGCAGGAGAGCGTCGAACTCGCTTGCATCAGGCGCGTCCCAAGCAACCGGCACGACTTCGAACAGCGGCCTGCCAAGCACCGCCATGTTGAGATCACGCGCTGCCTGCAATGTCGATTGCAGACCCGGCTGAGGGCGAATGGCGAAGATCATGGCGGGCCCTCAAACACGGCGCGGATGCCCGGCGTGGCGCTTTCGAGAAGCTGCGAAGCGAGCTTGGCAGGCGAGGCATCATCTCCGGCGGCAAAGCGTGCTTCGGCTTCGACCCGCTCTGCGCCGTCGCCGCTGAAAATCGCCGCGCGCATGGTCAGCTCGCCGTCCGCATGGTCGCACAGGACACCGATGGGTGAATGGCAATTGCCGCCCAAGGCAAGCAGCAGGGCGCGCTCGGCCATCACTTCAGCATGGCTGGCCGCATGGTCCAATGGCGCAAGCAATTCCTGTGTGCGCGTGTCATCTGCGCGGCATTCCAGCGCGATGGCCCCTTGTGCGGGCGCAGGCAGCCATTCGTTCTGGTCGAGCGGGTGGCCGATATCGTCCTGTCCCAGCCGCAAAAGGCCCGCTGCGGCGAGAAAAGTCGCATCCGCCTCGCCCGCGTCCAGCTTGCCCAGCCGGGTGGCGACGTTGCCGCGAAAGGTCACGACTTTGCAATCGGGGCGCATGTTGAGCAATTGCGCAGCACGGCGCGGCGCACTGGTGCCGATGATCGCACCATTGGCCAACGCCGCAATGCTCTGCGCTCCGATCAGCCGGTCGCGCTTGTCCGCACGCGGCAAGATCGCGGTGAGCAGCAGTGTGTCAGGCCGCACAGTCTCGACGTCTTTCAACGAATGGACAGCCGCATCAATCCGCCCTTCCGCGAGCCAAGCATCCAGTTCCTTGGTCCACAATGCCTTGCCGCCAATCTCGGCCAGCGGGCGGTCGAGCACTTTGTCTCCGCTCGCCACGACGGGGACCAATTCAACCGCATTTTCGGGCCAATCATGCGCTTCGCACAGACGGCGGCGGGCTTCCTCGGCCTGCACCATGGCGAGCGGAGAGCGGCGGGTTCCGAGTTTCAGGAATGGTGCGTCAGGCATCGGTTCGCTTGCCCTAGCGGCCCCTTCCGCTAAGGGAAAGTGCGATGACACTGGTGCTCGGCATAGAAAGCTCATGCGACGAAACCGCCGCTGCTCTGGTGACGGGTGATCGCATTATTCTGGCGCAGGCAATTGCCAGTCAGGAGGCGGAGCACGCGCCCTATGGCGGCGTCGTTCCCGAAATCGCTGCGCGCGCGCACGCAGAGCGGCTCGCGCCACTGGTGGAGAGGGTTCTGCACGAAGCCGGTGTAGAACTGTCTGATTGCGATGCCATCGCTGCCACTGCCGGACCGGGTCTGATTGGCGGCGTGATCGTGGGGCTGGTCACTGCCAAGGCGCTGGCAATGGCATCGGACAAGCCGCTGCTGGCGATCAATCATCTTGAAGGCCACGCGCTCTCGCCCCGGCTGGCCGATCCAGCGCTGGAATTCCCCTATGCACTGCTGCTGGTGAGCGGCGGACATTGCCAGATCCTGCGGGTCAAAGGCGTGGGCGGATATCAGCGGCTGGCCACCACCATCGACGATGCTTTGGGAGAAGCGTTCGACAAGACCGCCAAGATCCTTGGCCTCGGCTATCCCGGCGGCCCTGCGGTGGAGAAGTTGGCCTTGCAAGGCGATGCTTCGGCAGTGCCGCTCCCGCGCCCTCTCAAGGGCAGCAAGGAACCGCATTTCAGCTTTGCGGGCCTCAAAAGCGCGGTGCTGCGCGCGCATCAATCTGGCGAGCACGCCGACGCCGACATTGCCGCCAGCTTCCAGCAGGCCGCGCTCGATTGCATCCTTGATCGCACCCGCCGCGCGCTCAACATTATGGAGCCGGTCACAGCGCTGGTCGTGGCTGGAGGGGTTGCAGCCAATCAGACCATTCGCGGCGGTTTGGAGCAATTGGCAGGCGAGTTCGACCTGCCCTTCACCGCTCCGCCCTTGGCACTGTGCACGGATAACGCAGCGATGATAGGCTGGGCGGGTGTAGAACGGCTGGCGGCTGGCTTTGATGCCGACCCGCTTGACCTGAAAGCACGGCCACGCTGGCCGCTCGACCCTGATGCAGCGCCCGCACGCGGCGCAGGAGTGAAAGCATGACTCAGTCAAACATCGGTGTCGTGGGCGCGGGCGCATGGGGCACAGCGCTGGCACAGGCACTGGCCTCGGACGGGCGCATGGTGAAGCTTTGGGCGATGGAAGATGGCCTCGCAGGCTCGATCAACACAACGCATTGCAACGAAATCTATCTGCCCTCCGCAACGCTGGCCGAGTCCATCCACGCCACCGGCGACCTTGATGAAATGGCGACTTGCGATATCCTGCTGATCGTCACCCCGGCGCAGCATATGGGCAGCACTCTGGCAAAGCTCGGCAGCTTCCCGCGTGATCTGGTGCTGTGCTCCAAGGGGATCGAGGCGAGCACTGGCCGCATGATGCACGATGTCGCGCATGATGCCGCGCCCGGCAGCGATATCGCCGTTCTTTCCGGCCCGACTTTCGCGCATGAAGTGGCAGAAGGCCTGCCCTGCGCGGTAACGCTGGCTTGCGGCGGCGGCGAAGCGCAATGGGAGCGGATTAGCCCGGCCATCGCGCGGCAGAATTTCCGGCCCTATTATTCCGACGACGTTGTCGGTGCAGAAGTGGGCGGTGCGGTGAAAAACGTGCTCGCCATAGCTTGCGGCGT
>JGI24025J20009_10000428_pt1 | contig 32637 bp, 33 predicted proteins | sample Cruoilmetagenom3_FD_20009 | JGI IMG/M metagenome (IMG submission 20009) | reverse complement strand
CTTGGGGAAGGCGGCGCTGGCCCCGCCCCGCCCCCCGCTCCCGCTCCAGGGACCACCGATGTATCCGGCTCTGTAGATGAGGAGGGGGTATTTACTGAAAGCGTTACCGCCGCATCCGAGGATGTCAAGTGCTGGATCACCATTAATGGAGGAACGATAGGTAAGACTGCGGAAGGAGAGCCACTCACCGAGATAACCATCGTGCCAATGGCAGAGCCCCCGGCTCCGCCTGCAGCTTCCAATGTTGTCTGCCTGACCTACGACATCGGACCTGACGGGGCTACCTTTGAACCTCCGGCACTCCTCAATATCATCTACGATGAATCACTGATACCGGAGGGGGTTGCCGAAGAGAACCTGGTTATCGCCCTCTGGGACGAGGATGCCGGTGAGTGGGTACCTCTACCAAACTGCACCGTTAACCCCGACACCAACACCATCACTGTCGAGATAAGCCACTTTGCCGCCTTCACTGTCATGGCTTACACCAGCCCGGCTGCCTTCGCCGCCAGCAACCTGGCCATAGCTCCGGCTGAGGTCGGTATCGGCGAAGAGGTAACCGTCAGTGTCCTTATAACCAACAGCGGCGACCTCACCAGCAGCTATGAAGCAGTCCTTAAGATAGACGGGGCAGAGGTAGCCAGGGAAGAGGTAACCCTGATTGGCAGCGCCAGCGAGACAGTAACCTTCACCACCACCAGGGACGCTGCCGGGACCTATGCCGTGAGCGTCGACGGCCTCTCCGGCACCTTCACGGTAAAGGCAGCACCGGCACCACCGACCCCGGCACCTCCGACACCGGCCAAGCCCATCAACTGGCCGCTTATCGGTGGCATCATCGCCGGAGTCATCGTAGTGGCACTGGTCATCTGGCGGGTTGTCGTCCGCAGGAGAGATTAATAGGTTAAAGAAATGACCTAGCTTTCGTAAGAGAGAACGAGGAGATAAGAAATGACCTGGCTTTTTGAAAAGCCAGGTCATTTCACAATGCAGGTGATTTTAACGCAACGGCCGCCAGCCTTGAGACTAGCGGCGGTTAGTATTTAGAACCGGTCCTCCATTGCCCTTATCTTGTTCAACCGGCGTTGGTGCCTCCCCCCCTCAAACTCGCTGGCAAAGAAGGCGCTAACAATTTCACCTGCCCCTGCCCCATCCCCCACCTCCGCTGCCGCCAGACAGAGGATATTGGCATCATTATGCTGGCGGGCCCGCCGGGCGCTAAAAGCGCTACGACATAGTGCGGCCCTTATCCCCCTGACCTTATTAGCGGTAATACTCATCCCGATACCGGTGTCACATATCAGGATGCCCCGTTCGAAGTCACCCCTGGCAACGGCCCCGGCCACCTCCCGGGCGATATCGGGGTAATCCACCGACTCCGGGGTATGACAGCCAAAATCCTCATAGCCATGGCCCGCCTCCGTAATCAACCCGATAACAAACCGCTTGAGGTCCAGCCCCCTGTGGTCGCAACCGATAGCAATACGCACTTACCTTAGCCTCCTTACCCGGGGGCGATGTCCCCGCAGACCCTTTCCAGCTCTTTCCGCGATATGGCCCCATCCCGCAGCACCACCGGCAGCTCCCCCGTCAGGTCAACAATGGTTGACTCCCTGCCGCCGGAGCACCTGCCGCCATCGATAATCAAATCAATCCCATCGCCAAACTGAGATAAAACCTCCCCAGCGGTTAACGCGCTCGGTCTGCCGCTCAGATTAGCACTGGTGCCAATAACAGGTGCCCCCAGACCCCGGATGAGGGCAACCGGGACCGGGTGAGCCGGAATGCGGACCGCCACGGTCCTGCCTCCGGCGGTAACAATATCAGGGACCGAGGGAGACTTACACAAGACGAGGGTCAAAGCCCCGGGCATGAAGCTGCGGGCCAAAAGCCAGGCAACCTCGGGGACGGCTTCCGCCACCTCGCTTACCTGTGAAACGTGCGCCAGGAGCAGGGGAAGCGCCCTCCCCACCACTCGCCCCTTCACCTGATAGACCCGCTCCACCGCTTCCCGGTGGCCAGCCCAGGCTCCCAGCCCGTAAACAGTATCCGTAGGAAAGGCAACCAGTCCGCCACGCTTGAGAATTGAAATCCCTTCTTCAATCTGTTGCTTGAGAGCGCTGTTCATTTCCTTATTTAAAGATAGGCTTTCTACTTGACGATAGTATATCACAGTGGTAATCTTTGATAAATGACCGAGGACAAGTCAAGCCACCGCGTCAGCACCAGCGGCGATATCGAAGTCTCCACCTATCTGGAGATTGCCAAGGAGATAGGTGGTGAGCAGCCGGCAGCAGCCGGGGAAGCAGTCTCCGGTGCCGAGCGGGAGGCAATAGTTGTCGTCGACTTCGGCTCACAGTACAGCATGCTCATTGCCCGGCGCATCCGGGAGTGCCAGGTATACTGCGAACTGGTGCCCCATGATGCCCCGTGGGAAAGATAGCCCAGCTAAATCCCCGGGGATTTATCCTCTCAGGAGGCCCCACCAGCGTCTACGAGCCCGGGGCCCCACTGGCCCCCACCTATATTTATGAAAGCCATTTGCCAGTGCTGGGTATCTGCTACGGGATGCAGGTCCTGACCAAACAGCTGGGAGGGCAGATAACACCCGGAACCCGGCACGAATACGGCCACGCCATCCTTCACCTGAGTGAAGTGGATTCGCCCTTATTCGCCAGCTTACCCTCCTCCACCCCCGTATGGATGAGTCACGGCGACCAGGTCCAGGAGATGCCCCCCGATTTTACAACGCTCGCCTATACCGAGACCTCGCCGTTTGCGGTGATGGGCAACGGTAAGGGAATATTCGGCCTCCAGTTCCATCCCGAGGTGGTCCATACCCCTGAAGGAAAGACCATCCTCAGAAACTTTGTCTACCAGATATGCGGCTGTCAGGGAAACTGGACGATAGGTAACTTCATCGACGAGAGCATCTCCAGTATCAGGGAACAGGTAGGTAAAGGCAAGGCCATCAGTGCCCTCTCCGGCGGCGTTGATTCCTCAGTGGTGGCTACCCTCATCCACCGGGCCATTGGCGACCAGCTTACCTGTATCTTTGTTGACCACGGGCTGCTGCGCCGTGAAGAGGTCGAAAGGACCTTTAATGTATTCAGGCTAAATTTGGGCATGAATATTATCCACGTTGACGCCAGTGAAAGATTCCTTAAACGCCTGCAGGGGATAACCGACCCCGAGATGAAGCGGAAGGCCATCGGTGAGGAATTCATCAAGGTGTTTGAGGAGGAAGCTAATAAGATCGGCAAGGTTGACTTCCTGGCTCAGGGGACTCTTTATCCCGACGTCATTGAGAGTGCTTCTTCTGGGAGCAAAGCCTCAGCTAAGATAAAAACCCATCATAATGTCGGGGGACTGCCGGCCAAGATGACACTCAATCTGCTCGAACCGCTCCGCTACCTGTTTAAGGACGAGGTGCGTCAGGTAGGACTGGAACTGGGGCTACCTGAAGAGATGGTGTGGCGACAGCCCTTCCCCGGGCCGGGACTGGCGATTCGCATTATTGGCGAGGTAACCAGAGAAAAGCTCGAGATACTGCGGGCGGCCGACTGGATTGTGATGAACGAGATTAAAAAGGCAAAATTGTACCGGCAGCTATGGCAGAGCTTTGCCATCCTCACCGATGTTAAATCGGTAGGGGTGATGGGCGATTTCCGGACCTATGGCTATCTGGTTTCGGTACGTGCCGTAACCAGTAATGATGCCATGACTGCCGACTGGGCGCGCCTGCCCTATGACCTGCTGGCCCAGATTTCAAACCGCATCGTCAACGAAGTCCCCGGCGTAAACCGGGTCGTCTATGATATAACCTCCAAGCCCCCCTCAACTATAGAGTGGGAGTAGGAATAGCAATGAGCGAAGCAAGGATAATAAGAGGCGGTATAATTATCTGCAGCGTGATTATAGCCGCTGTGCTGATTGGCACCTGGCAATACGGAATAGACCTCTCAGCGGTATTTCTGGGCACCCCCTGGCAATCATCCCTGGAACCCTCACGCGGCATTACTGCCATCGAAGGGGGAATCGTTGCCATTACACTGCTTTTTGGTGGCTTATTTCTAGCCGGTATAATTGCCCTGATAAGGGGGGTGAGGTAGATAAAAATACTGGTGGTCGGCGGCGGGGCCAGAGAGCATACCCTGACCTGGAAGCTGGCCCAAAGCCCTAAGGTCAAAGAGATTTACGTGGCTCCAGGTAATGCCGGCACGGCCCAAATCGCCCATAACCTGGATATCAGCCCCGCCGATATCGAGCCGCTGGTCAAGGCGGCCGAAGAAAGAAAGATTGACCTTACCGTCATCGGGCCGGAGGTACCGCTGGCTAATGGTATCGTTGACCAGTTCATAGTCAGGGGGATGCCTGTTTTCGGCCCCACCCGCAAAGCTGCCGAGATTGAGTCAAGCAAGGTATTCGCCAAAGGGCTAATGCAGAAGTATAATATTCCCTGTGCCCGGAGCTCCAGCTTCTCTGAATACCCGAAGGCAAAGGAGTACCTCAAGCAGCAGACACCCCCTGTTGTAGTTAAGGCTGACGGGCTGGCGGCAGGCAAGGGGGTAATCGTATCCGATTCAATACCAGGGGCCTTAGACGCCCTGGCCAGTATCATGGAAGCCAGGGCCTTTGGTGCCGCCGGCGACAGGGTGGTTATCGAAGAGTACCTATCAGGGAGAGAGATGAGTGCCTTCGCCTTCACCGACGGGTATGCGGTAGTCCCGATGGTACCCGCCTGTGACTATAAGCCGGTATATGACGGCGACCAAGGACCCAATACCGGCGGCATGGGCAGCTACAGCCCACCCCATTTCTACACTCCAGCACTGGCTAAGGAAGTAACGGAGACCATCATGGAACCCGCCGTGAAGGCAATGCGTGATGAGGAAAGGGCCTATAAGGGTGTCCTCTATGGGGGGTTAATACTCACCAGCGACGGGGTAAAGGTGCTGGAATTTAACGCCCGCCTGGGCGACCCCGAAACCCAGGTTACCCTGCCCCGCCTCAAGACGGACCTGGTAGATATTATGCTGGCGGTGGTTGATAATAACCTCAACCGGGTAAATATAGAATGGAGTGATGATGCCTGCGTCGGGGTGGTAATGGCATCGGCAGGATACCCCGCCGGCTACAAGACAGGCATTCCCATTACCGGCCTGGGCAACCTGGATAAAGACATCCTGGTATTTCATGCCGGGACCAGGGCAGGCCCGGAGCCGGGACAGGTGTTGACCAGCGGCGGACGGGTGCTTACCGTGGTCGCCACCGGCAACACTATTACCAAGGCCAGGGAAAAGGTCTACAATAATATTTCGCGGATTCATTTTGAGGGCTGCCACTACCGCAAAGATATCGCCCTGTATTGAAAAGATAAGAAAGGTAAATCGGGAAGATACCAAAAGGGAGTTTGAGAGGGACCTCGTCCCTCTCCATAAAATACTTCCCCCTCTCCTTTGAAGGAGAGGGGGACTCGAGGGGGTGAGGTAGCTAATGCCACTGGTAGCCGTGGTTATGGGTTCTAAATCAGACACCGAAACAATGCAGCCGGCACTGGAGATATTAAAGGCGCTTGGCATTGACTATGAGGTGTCGGTAATATCAGCCCACCGCACTCCGGAAAAGGCTCGCCAGTACGGGCAAGATGCCCGGGGCCGGGGAATTGAGGTTATTATCGCCGCCGCGGGCGGTGCCGCCCACCTCCCCGGGGTCCTGGCCAGCTGGACTACCCTTCCTATCATCGGCGTGCCGCTGGCCAGTAATGAGCTAAAAGGCGTTGATGCCCTCTATTCTATCGTCCAAATGCCCGCCGGGATACCGGTGGCCGCGGTAGCCATCGGCAGCGGCGGGGTCAGGAACGCTGCTTATCTTGCCGCCGAAATCCTGGGCTTAAAGCACGACGGGGTAAGAAAAGCCTACGAGAAACACAGGGACGGGCTACAAGGAGAAACCAAATGATTGAACGATATTCCCGACCCCAGATGAAAAGGGTATGGTCAGATGAGAACAAGTTCACCAGGTGGCTTGATGTGGAGATTGCGGTCTGTGAGGCGTGGGCTGAACTGGGCGGCATCCCCAAAGAAGCCATCCCCAGAATAAAGCTCGCCCGGGTAAATCTCAAACGCATGGAGGAAATCCTGAAGGAAACCCACCATGACATGACCGCCTTCACCGGCGCTGTGTCGGAAAGCCTGGGCGATGAAAGCCGTTTTATCCACCTCGGTCTTACCTCCTCCGATGTGATGGACACCGCTTTAAGCCTGCAGCTGGTTGATGCCACCGCACTGTTAACCCAGGATATGAAGGAGTTCATCTCGGTACTGGCGCAACAGGCAATAAAGCATAAATACACGGTTATGATTGGCCGCACCCACGGTATCCACGCCGAGCCGATTTCCTTCGGCTTGAAGCTGGCACTATGGGTTGAGGAGATGAAACGCAACCTGCACCGCCTGAACGAAGCTAAAAAAACCATTGCCGTGGGCAAGATTTCAGGGGCAGTCGGCACCTATGCCACCCTGTCTCCCGAGGTTGAAGATAAGGCCTGTGCCAAACTGGGGCTCGCTCCGGCCCCCGCATCAAGCCAGGTCCTGCAGCGTGACCGCCACGCCCAGTTTGTTACCACCCTGGCCATAATCGCCAGCTCCCTGGAGAAGTTCGCCACTGAAATCAGGGGACTGCAGAAAACAGAGACGCGAGAGGTAGAGGAGCCCTTCAGTGCCGGGCAGACCGGGTCATCAGCCATGCCCCACAAACGCAATCCGGAGCTCTGCGAGCGAATCTGCGGCCTGGCCCGACTGGTGCGGGGCTATGCGGTAACGGCAATGGAAAACGTCGCCCTCTGGCACGAGCGTGATATCAGTCACTCTTCAACCGAACGCATTACCCTGCCCGATTCCTGCCTCACCCTTGACTACATCTTGAGCCTTTTCATCCCGATAATGAGGGAGTTGCAAATCTACCCCGGACGGATGAAACGAAACCTGGAGCTAACCAAAGGGCTGGTCTTCTCCCAGCGAGTAATGCTCGCCCTTATCGATAAGGGACTCTCCCGGCAGAAAGCCTACGAGCTGGTGCAGCGAAATGCAATGAAGGCCTGGAAGCGAAACAGGAGCTTTTTGAGCCTCCTCAAAGCTGACACCGAGGTTGCCGCCGTTCTACCCCCCACCGAACTCGAGCCGCTCTTTGACTATCAGTACTACCTGCGTTATATAGATGACATTTTCAAGCGGCTGGGCCTGACCAGAAGCCAGTGGCGGGAAAAACCCGGGGCGGCCGGACCCCCAGAGCTGGCACCAAGAACAATATAAGCTAAAGTGAGGTGAGGGAGATGGACAACCCTGGCATGTCAGTTCTCTTAACTACCGAGCTGCCTCTGCCGCTATTTATCCAGGGAAAGGTACGGGACAGCTATGACCTGGGGAGTTATCTCCTTATCGTCGCCACTGACCGAATCTCAGCCTTCGATTCGGTCCTGCCCTGTGGTATCCCCTCCAAAGGTCTGGTGCTTAACCAGCTCTCGGCCTTCTGGTTTAACCGGACCCAAAGCCTGGTACCCAACCACCTGGTAGCGGTAGTCGATGACACGAGCTGCCTTGACTCCTATCTCTCAAGCCAGAACCGTTTTGACTACCCCGCCTATCTCGCCCGCCGGTCGATGGTAGTCAAGAAGGTAAAGCGCATCCCGGTTGAATGCGTGGTGCGAGGCTATCTTGCCGGGTCGGCATGGGCAGAATACCAGCAATCCGGCACTATCTCCGGGATATCATTCCCGGAAGGACTGAGGGAAAGCCAGCAACTGCCCGAGCCCCTGTTTACCCCGACCACCAAAGCCGAAAGTGGCCATGACCAGCCGCTCACGATGGGTGAGCTGGGAAATCTCACGGGCAGCGCGCTGGCTGAAGAGCTAAAACAGAAAAGCCTGGACATCTACAACCATGGCCGGGAGTATGCCAAAACGAGGGGCATTATCATTGCCGATACCAAACTGGAGTTTGGCTTAGACGGTGAGAGGCTTATCCTTATTGATGAGCTACTGACCCCGGACTCAAGCCGTCTCTGGGATGCCGGGCGGTACCAGGTGGGGCAATCTCAGCCCAGCTACGATAAGCAACCGGTTAGAGACTGGCTTACCGGGTCAGGGTGGAATAAAGAGCCCCCCGCCCCGATGCTGCCCCAGGAAATCATTGACAGCACCACCAGAAGATACCAGCAGGCTTACGAGGAGTTAACCGGCCGGAAGTTAGAGTAGCTCCACCTCAAGCCCTAGCGCTCAAACAGCCCCTTGGTACTGGGCAACTCACCACTTATCCGCTCGTCAATCCTGGTAGCCATATCCAGAGCCCTACCCAGGGCCTTAAACAGGGCCTCCGCCTTGTGATGGTCGTTGACACCGTACAAAATCCGGGCATGAAGATTGAGCCTGGCTTCAGTGGCAAACGATTCAAGAAAATGGCGGATAAGGTCGGTGGGGAATCCCGCCATATCATTATCATCAAATGGCAGCTCAAGCACAGCACGCCCCCTGCCGCTCAGGTCCACCGCTACCATCGCCAGGGCATCGTCCATCGGCACGGTGGCATCAGCCATGCGGACAATGCCCTCCTTTGTCCCCAGGGCTTCACCCAGTGCTTTACCCAGGCAGATGGCAACATCCTCCACCAGGTGATGCTGGTCGTCTGCGGAGGCTGAAATCCTGATATCAAATATGCCGTGCCGGGCAAGCTGAGACAGCAGGTGGTCGAACATTGTAATCCCGGTAGTTATCTCCCACTCACCACGACCGTCAATACCAAGTTCCAGGTTAATCCGGGTCTCTTTAGTCTCCCGTTTGATAGTTGCCCGTCTATTTTTCATCTATCCCACCTCCTATTTCCCGCAGCGCTTTGATTACCGCGTCGGTATGTTCCGGTCTGCCGACGCTGATGCGGAGAGAATTCCTCAGCAGGGGCAGGTCAAAGTAGCGGATCAGTATTCCTTTCTTCTCCAGTTCTCGCTGGATTTCGCTCGCCTTTCCCTTCAGCACCGCACAGAAAACGAAGTTGGCCTTCGATGGAAAAGGCTTCAAGAATGTCAGCTTTTTCAGCTCTTCAAACAGCCTTTCTCTCTCGGCAACAATCGCCTTCACATTGCCGAGCAGATAGTCAAGGTCCTTTAGCGACTCCTCCACCGCAACCAGGGCCGCCGCATTTACGTTATAGGGCAGTTTTATGGTCATCAGGTATTGAGCAATTCGGGGCGGGAATATGCCATAGCCTATTCTTATTCCCGCCAGGCCTGCCCACTTGCTGAAGGTCCGCATTACCATCATATTTTTGTACTGGCCCACCAGCCGGGTAAGGGTCTCACCCGTGAATTCAACGTAGGCCTCATCAACCAGTACCGGCACCCCGGTATCCACCAGCTCCAGGATATCCTTTTGGGAGGTGATGGTCCCGGTAGGATTATTAGGCGTAGCCAGCAGTATCAGTTTAGTCCTTTTCGTTATCGCCTTCTTTACTGCGTCCACATCGACGGCGTAATCCTCATCTCTGGGGACTTCAACCAGGGTGCCGCTATGGAGCTTTGTTCTAAAGCCGAACATGGCAAAGGTCGGCACACAATTTATCACCTCATCCCCGGGCTCAATAAGCAGGTCCAGGATAAAGTCGATTAGCTGGTCACTGCCATTACCGGCCACAATATACTCAGCCCCGATACCGGCATAGTCAGCGAGAAGCCCCCTGATTCTTGTCTGGGTGGCATCGGGATAGATATTTAAGTAAGGGTAGCCTGCCAGAGCCCGGTTCACCCGGGGTGAACAGCCATAAACATTCTCATTGGCGTCAAGCTTGATAACATCCTCTGCGGCCACTCCAATCTCCCTCGCCAGGGTCTCCGCGGCCTTACCTGGCGAATAGGCCCCTTGAGAAACCAAAACCGACCTTACCAGGCCTTCTATTCCATCGCCACCAGTCATTTTCCGTCTCCTATTTCTTTACTATCAGTTTCTTGACCGCCTGGTTGAGTCCCTCCAGGGTTAACTCAAACATGGGAAACAGCTTGCCAACCATCAGCACCGTAGGGTGATTCCAAAAATACAGCTCCTCGGGATTTAACCAGACACAGTGCGTAAAATGCTCCGCAATCTGCTTAAGCCGGACGAGCCCCGGGGCCTCATTCTGCTCATAATAGTAAATAGCCCCATATTTACTGAGCAGTTCCGACGTCGCCATCCTGGCATCCCCGACCAGGAATACCTTGTAGTCCGGCTCAAAGGTATTCAATATATAGCTGGTGCTGACGGCTTCGCTCCTCTCAACATCGGTATAGAGATAATCATAGATGCAATTGTGAAAGTAAAAATATTCAAAGTCCTTGAAGTGGCTGGCGGAATTAGCTGCCGAGAAGAGACGACTGCACAACCGGGCAAAGGGGTTCATTGACCCGCCGACGTCCATCAGGAGCAGCACCTTAACCGCGTTTTTCCGGCTTCGCCTCCACACCATTTCAATATCTCCGGCGTTCTTGGCAGTAGCATCTATCGTCCGCTCCAGGTCAAGTTCATCCTCAAGACCAATCCGACTTAGCTGTCTCAAGCCCCTTAATGCCAGCTTTATCTGGCGCACATCCAAGACCAGGTCACTGCGGTAATTCTTGAACTTCCTTTCCTGGGCAACCTGGATAGCGTGCCTTCCCCCCGACTCACCGCCAATCCGGATACCGGCCGGGTGATACCCGGAGTGTCCAAAGGGAGAAGTGCCCCCCCGGCCAATCCAGTGGCCACCGCCATCATGCTGCTCCGTCTGCTCGGCAAGCCTCTTTTCAAACTCCTTCATCAACTCTTCAAGGTCCATCTCATCAAACAGCTCCCTCTCCTCCTTACCAAGGGTCATCCTGTTAATCGGGTCTTTGAGCCAGTCGAGGATTTGCTCGGTAATCTCCGCCGGTGCCTCTACCCCTTTGAAATACTCCTGGAAGGCAACATCATAATAGTCATAGTGGGCTTCACTCTTGACCAGGATTGCCCGGGCCAGATAGTAAAAGCCATCGAGATTCGTGATAAAACCGCGGGACAGTGCCTCCATCAGTGTCATCCATTCCGTCATTGACACCGGCACCCCTCTCCGTTTAAGGGTATAAAAGAAATCGGTGAACATGAGGATTAACTAGTCCCTCCACTTAATACCATAGGCATTCATTCTTTTGTTTAAGACAGCATTCATAAAGTAGCTGTAGTCCGTTTCCTTCTTGAGCAGGGTGCCGACGAAGGGAACCTCTTTGGTTATCTGCTCATGGCTGATACCACCGGCAATCAGGGCACTAATCCAGTCTATCAATTCAGCGGTTGATGGTTTCTTCCTGAAATCGTCAATCTCCCTCAGCGTATAAAAGGTCTTCAGGGCCTGGTGAAGCAGGTTCTGCTGGATATCGGGGAAGTGGACCTTAATTATCTTCTCCATCATCTCCGTGTCGGGAAACTCAATGAAGTGAAAAACACACCGCCGCAGGAAAGCGTCGGGAAGTTCCTTTTCGGCGTTACTGGTTATAATCACGACCGGACGGTAGACTGCGGTAACAGTTTCCCCGGTTTCAGGGATATAAAAGGACATCTCATCCAGCTCATTGAGCAGGTCGTTGGGAAACTCAAGGTCAGCCTTATCTATCTCGTCAATAAGCAGGACTACCCGCTCCGGAGAGCTAAAAGCCTCTCCCAGCTTACCCGGCTTGATATACTGCTTGATGTCAGAGACATCCCTGTCACCGAAGCGACTATCATTAAGCCGCTGCACCGTATCATATACGTAGAGACCCTCCTGGGCTTTGGTGGTTGACTTGATATTCCAGATAATCAGCCTTTTCCCCAGTCCCGCCGTAATACTGTGGGCAAGCAGGGTCTTGCCCGTCCCCGGCTCCCCTCTAACCAGCAGCGGTCTCTTGAGAGCTATCGACACATTCACTGCATCCTTCAAGTTCTCAGAAACAACATAATCAGATGAGCCTTTAAATTGGTCAAAATCGCTATTTCCCGTCACTTAATACCCCCTAATCTAAAACAATTAAATATTTACCATATCCCCGGCAAATAAAATTCCCTCCGCTTGGAGGGTTCTCTTTTTGTTCTTCCTTTCACTGGTTACCTTCGATACTCACATCTTCATACAAACTGCCCCCAAGCATGCCTGGCGCATCCCGTAAACATAAAATACATATAATAACATGGGTGATGGGCAACATATAATGACATCTTATATCCCACTTAACCTGTCCGGGGTTCACTTTATCACAGGGTGTATAACTTGTCAAGGAGACGGGTAAAGGTACTTCTCTATCTCGGAGAGGACCCGGATGCGGGGGCAATCAGCGACCTCGGGATACAGGTTATAGCGGTCAATAAGTATCGGGCTGATACCCACCCCCCTTGCCCCAACCACATCCATCTTATACTGGTCACCGACATGGACTGCCTCCGAGGCATCCACCCCGGCGCGTTCAAGGGCAGCCAGGAAGATAGGGGAACTNGGCTTATCAGCCCCCACCTCCCGCGAGGTAACCACAAAGTTAAGGTAGGGCTCAAGGCCCAGCCGNCGACAGATAGCGTCCATATCCTCATTCACATTGGTAAGCAGGCCTAAAATGAGGCCTTGCTGCGTTAGTGTTTTCAGGACATCAAGCACATCTTCAAAAAGGACAAAGGTCACTCCTTTATATAACCGCTGCATCTGCTTCAGGACCTTGAGCAGTGTCTCTCTATCAGTTTTAATCCCGGCCCCGGCGAGGACGGTTTCCTCGTAGCGAATCCCGATTTCCAGCTGCTCCTCAGGGCCTCTTTCTTCCACCCTGGACCGGGCATTCTCCTCAAACCAGCCCCTGTCAGCAATCAGGAGGCCGCGCTTTAACTCCCCGGGAGGCACATTAATGCCGGACTCAAGAAAGGCCTGACTGTGTAATGCCTCACGGGGAGGGTCAAAGAGGGCCAGGGTATTGAACCAGTCAAAAAATACGGCTCTGGTCACGCTAACCTTCCCCTCTATTTGTCCTCGATGCCCAGGTCTCGAAGATAATCAATGGCATCCTGGGCAGTTACTATCCTCTCCGCATCCTCATCCGATATCTCAACCTTTAGAGAAGGGGTGCTAAACTCCTCCTCTAATGCCATTATCAGCTCCACCAGGTCCAGAGAGTCGGCGCCCAGGTCAGTAACAAAGTTAGCCGAGGGCACTACCTCCTCTTCGTCTACACCCAGCTGCTCAACAACTATCCTCCTCAGCCGGTCAAAAACAACCGCCATTTTTACCTCCCTATTCAGAAACTACCTGCCTGTTGGCCAGAGCGCTGACCGAGCCCAAGACGCCGTTAACAAACTTCGACGAATTGTCGCCGCCAAACTTCTTGGCCAGTTCAACCGCCTCATTTATCACTACCTTGAGCGGCACTTTATTATCAAGCAAAATTTCAAATATTGCAAGCCTCAGAATATTCCTGTCAACCAGCGGAATCTGTTCTACCGGCCAGGCAGGAGCAAACTGTCTGATACTGCGGTCAATCTCCTCCCTGTTCTGGATAACGCCCGAGACTAGCTCACGGACGAAGGAAGCGTACTCTTCGGACAGGCTTCCTCCGGTCAGAAGGCGAGCCAGTACCCCTTCTACCCCATGCCCTACCGAATCAACCTCATACAGAGCTTGAAGAGCAAGCACCCTTGCCTTTCGCCTTCTCCCTACCATATAGACTACCCCTGCTGCGCTCACAGCCAGGATATTGCCAGCCCTCCATCTACACCGAGGACCTGCCCGGTGATATACCCCGCCTCCTCCGAAGCGAGAAAGACGACCGCCTCCGCCACATCCCGGGGAGAGCCAAAATCGCCGAGGGGAATGCGCCTCCTGAGTTCCTGCTTCCAGTCCTCTCTCAGCCGCCGCGTCATCTCGGTGTTAATAAAGCCGGGGGCAATGGCATTCACCGTGATACCCCGGGAAGCCATCTCCTTGGCCACCGTCCGGGTAAAGCCGATGATACCGGCCTTGGCGGAAGCGTAGTTCGCCTGCCCCGGGTTACCCACGATACCAACGATGCTGGCAATACTGATAATCCTGCCCCAGCGCTGCCGGCTCATTTGCTTTAACACTGCCCGGGTGCAGAGGAAGACGCCCTTCAGGTCAACCCCAACCACCCGGTCCCAGTCTTCATCCGACATCCGCAGCAGAAGCTGGTCCCGGTTAATCCCGGCATTATTTACCAGAATATCCACCTTACCGAAGGCGGCGGTAGCTCCCTCCACCAGCCGGGCGGCATCTTCCGGCAGGCTGATATCAGCCACAACCGCCAGGCTCTGTCCGCCCATATCCCTGATTTCCCGGGCCACCGTCCCGGCAGTCTCACCCAGGTCGTTAACCACTACCGCCACCCCAACCCCGGCCATTTTCAGGGCGATTGCCCGGCCTATGCCCTGACCGCCACCGGTAATTATAGCCACTCTTCCCGAAAGGTCCATAGTCCTGCTCCATAAGGAGGCTACAATGGATTAACCAGATTCTTTTATAGCCTCAGCATCCTCAATATTTATCAGCCTCACCCCCCTGTCGATTCGCCTGATAAGGCCACTAAGCACCTTCCCCGGCCCGATCTCGACGAAGGTATCCACGCCGTTAGCCGTCATATATGCAACCGAGCGCTGCCACTGAACGCAACTACCCAGTTGGGCGAGCAGCTCCTCCTTAATCAATTCAGCCGTGGACAGCGGGCGGGCAGTGGTATTGCCAACAATGGGAACGAGCGGCTTGTGAAAGGAAAGGGCAGCTATAATTTCAGCCATACTCTTGACCGCCGGCTCCATCAGTGGCGTGTGAAAGGCACCGCTCACCTCGAGGGGTATCGTCCGGCGGGCCCCCCTGGCTTTAGCCAGCTCCGAAGCCCGGGGCAGGTCTTCCTTCGCCCCGCTGATTACTATCTGACCGGGGCAGTTAATGTTGGCAATCCAGGTGCCGATCTCGGCGCATACCTCAGCCAGCGCTTCCTCACCAAGCCCGATTATCGCCACCATGCCGCCGGGCTTAATCCGCCCCGCCTCGTGCATCAAACGACCTCTCTCCCGAGCCAGGGAGACGGTAGCGGCAAAATCAAGCACCCCGGCCGCCGCCAGCGCCGTGTATTCACCCAGACTATGACCGGCGACAAAGGCAGGGGGTGGGAACCCACCATTACCAGCGGCGGATGACAACACCGCCTTCAAACAGGCATAGCTGACGGTGACTACCGCCGGCTGGGCATTTATCGTCTGGCGAAGCTCATCCCCCGGGCCATCAAAACACAGCCGGGAGAGAGGGAACCCGAGGGCCTCATCCGCCTCCTCAAATACCTCCCTGGAGGAGTCAAAGTTGTCATAAAGGTCACGCCCCATGCCTGCCCATTGAGAACCCTGCCCGGGGAAGACATAGGCCACCCTGGCTGTCTCAACCACCACCCATTCCCCCTCTGTTGAGACCGGAAATTATCGCCTCCGCTTCGGTTACCATCCCATTGATGATAGCTCCGACCGGCTTAATCTCTCCTATCAGCGCGGCAACCTGTCCTGAGAGCAGCAAGCCGTCGTCAAGATTGCCCTCAACCAGCCCCAGATAGGTCCTGTCCCGGCTAAAAAGGGTAAGCTCTTCACCGCTTGCCCCTGCTTTCTCCAGTTCCTGAAACTCATGCGTCAGCCTGTTGGAAAGGGAGCGCACCGCCCTTCGCTGCACCTGTCCGGTAATCACGGTTGAGCCATCCTGCGCCTGGATAATCCTCTCCTTATACCGGGGGTGAGCGATACACTCTTCACTGCAGACAAAACGGGTCCCTACCTGAACCCCCTGAGCCCCGAGAGCCAGGGCGGCTGCCAGACCCCGCCCATCCCCGACACCACCCGCGGCCACTACCGGGATACTCACACTATCCACCACCCGGGGTACCAGGACCATGGTGGTCATCTCCCCCACCTCTCCCGCCGCCTCCGTCCCCTCCGCAATGACAGCGTCAACGCCAGCCTTCTCCATTCGCCTGGCCATAGAGGCATCAGCCACAACCGCCATCACCTTTATCCCCACCTGTTTAAACCGGGAAACGTAAGCCTCAGGACTCCCGCTACCGGTGGTAACTACCGCAACCTTCTCTTCCCGGACTACCGTTGCCACCTCACCGGCAGCGGGTGACGTCATGAGGATGTTCACCCCAAACGGCTCCTCGGTCCACCCCCGGGCCAGGTGAATCTGCTCTCGCACCCAGTCCGGCCCGGAATTGCCGGCACCAATAATACCCAGTCCGCCGGCATTGGACACCGCCGCGGCAAGCTCAGCCGTGCCCACCCACATCATTCCCCCTTGAATAATCGGATGCTCAATACCCAGGAGGTGGCAAAGAGCCGTTTTCAACACGCACCAGTCCCCGACTATCAGCCAGCCTTTTTCGGGCTTTTAATCTCGATGACCTCCCTGCCCGCATAGCTTCCGCAGGTGGGGCAGACATGATACGCCAGCTTAGGGCTATGGCACTGGGGACAATAGTCCAGAGACGGCGGGGAAGACTCAAGATGGCGCCGTCTCTTACCCCGACGTGCCCTGGCATACTTTTGCTTTGGCAAAGCTCCCATAATTTACCCCGCTTCCTTTTCCTTATCTATTCGATTTGACAGACCGATTAAAGCCAATTTGCCCTCTACCACCCCGCGGGGGTCTGCCTCCTGAGGCGGGCAGCCACAGGGCCCCCGGTTAAGGTTATGACCACAACGGGGGCACAGGCCGGCGCAGTCTTCCCGGCAGAGCGGCTTCATTGGAATACCCAGCAGTGCATACTGGCGGACTGCCTCGGTCAAATCAAGAATGTGATGCTCATCAATCGTGAAAGAGCCGGGCTCATCAGGCAAAGCGACGGGAGCCCCGCTAACCGTGTCTCTAATCGGGAAATACTCCTCTTCAATATTCAGCACCAGGGGAAGGTCAAACAGACCCAGGCAGCGACTGCAGCTAACTTCCACCCCGGCGTGCAGGGTCCCCCTGACCAGGATACCACGGTTGGTACGCACCAGCCTGACCCTGCCCTGGACCGGGCTGCTCTTACCACCGCCGATAACATCCACAGGCTGACTCAGCTCATAGTCCCGGGCTAAACCGACCGGTGCCTTAAGCTGCTGCGACACGTTTATCTGCATTACACCATTCTCCAATCAGGAAACCAGCTTATTATAAGTCAAGCTACATACCTGCTGTCAAATATCTGCCCTCAAGCGATGAAGTCCTTGACACCCCACAAAGTGAGCCCTATAATCCGCGTAAGCTATGAAATGTCAGCATTATCTCGGGAAGAGGATATTTCTAAAGAGTTACAACAAGTTATGGCAAAAGTCTTGACACCCCACAAAGCGAGCACTATAATCTTCGTAAGCTATGAAATGTCAGCATTATCAAGGAGGCGGCAAATAAATGGAAAATGGCAACCAAACCAAGCTCAGAATTGAACACCTCTCACTCAATTTTGGCGGGGTCCATGCCCTCAATGATGTCAGCCTCGAAGTCAAAGACAATGAGATTCTGGCTATCATCGGACCTAATGGCGCGGGTAAGACCTGCATCCTCAACTGCATAAGCGGCTTCTATAAACCCCAGCAGGGCGAGATCTACTTTGAGGGAAATAAAATCACCCGGATGCGCCCGGATAAGGTAGCAGACCTTGGTCTGGCGAGAACCTTCCAGAACATCGAGCTCTACACCGGGCTTAGCTCTCAGGATAATATTATGGCTGCCCGGCACGTTCTTATGAAGCAGAACTTCCTCAGCAGTTCCCTCTACTTCGGCTGGGCACACAAGGAGGAGATTGAACACCGCGAGCTGGTAGAGGATATTATTGACTTCCTGGAGATAGAGCCAATCAGAAAGAGGGTAGTCGGTTCCCTGCCTTATGGAATGAGAAAGAGGGTCGAACTGGGAAGAGCCCTGGCTCTGGAACCAAAAGTGCTGCTCCTCGATGAGCCCATGGCCGGGATGAACCTGGAGGAGAAAGAGGATATTGCTAGATTCGTCGTCGATGTGTTCGAGGGGCAGGGGGTCACCTACCCCAACAACCCTACCCTGAGGGACGGCGTCACCTGTATCGTCCTGGTTGAACATGATATGGGAGTGGTCATGGACGTAGCCGACAGGATTATCGTCCTTGACTTCGGGCGTAAAATTGCCGAAGGCACCCCTGACGAAATTAAAACCAATCCCGAGGTCATTAAAGCTTACCTGGGACAGGAAGCATAAGTAGCGGCAGCCTATTGACATATAAGTTCGCAGGAGTATAATGTCTTCAATAACGCCTCCAATATAAAGAGCAGAGGGAGATGCATATAGTATGGAAAAGGTGGATACGATTCCCAAGCTTATCAGGCGCAACAGCGAAAGGTGGGCAGACAGGGTAGCTTATGCCAAGAAGGACTTCGGAATCTGGCAGACATATACCTGGAAGGAATACTATGAGAAGGTAAAATATTTCTCCCTGGGCCTAATAAGCCTCGGCCTGGAACGTGGGGACAGGGTCTGTATTATCGGCGACAATGAACCGGAATGGTTCTGGGGAGAGTTCGCGACGCAGGCAGCCGGTGGTATCACTACCGGCGTTTTTGTTGACTCCATCCCCTCCGAAGTAAAATACATCGCCGAACACTCTGATTCCAAATTCGCCGTTGTCAACGACCAGGAGCAGGCGGACAAGTTCCTTGAAATCCAGGGGGAGCTCCCGTTACTGAAGAAGGTTATCTACTGGGACCCCAAAGGGCTGAAGAACTACGACGACCCTATCCTGACCAGCTTTGCTGAGGTAGTAGAGCTGGGCAAGGAATACGAGAAGGAACACCCCGGGCTCTTTGAGCAGAACGTAGAAAACGGCACCGGGGACGATACCGCCTTCATTTACTATACCTCGGGAACCACCGGCCTGCCCAAGGGGGCTATAATCACCCACCGTGCCCTGGTAACCACGGCCGCCGGCTTTGTTGACCGCTACCCGCTAAATGAAAACGATGACCTCTTCTCCAACTTTCCCGCTGCCTGGGTGGGAGACAGCTTCTTTGCTACCATCCCTCACCTGCTGAGCGGGGCAAGGGTAAACTTCCCCGAAGAAGAGGAAACCGTCCGCGAGGACATCAGGGAAATCGGCCCCAACTTTGTCATCTATGGTCCCCGGCAGTGGGAGGGGCTCGTTAGCGATATCCAGGTCAAGATGATTGATGCCCACCCGCTAAAAAGGTTCTGCTACAACCTGTTCCTGCCCATAGGCTACAAGATGGCCGACTTCACCCTCGAAGGCAAAAGACCGAACCTGTTCTGGCGGGCTGTCTACCAGGTAGCCTACCTGCTTCTCTTCCGGCCGCTTAAAGACCAGCTGGGAATGAGCAAATGCCGCTTTGCCGTTACCGGAAGCTCGGTATTGAGCCTGGACACCTTCCGCTTAATCCACGCTATAGGTATCGAACTCAGGCAGAACTACGCGGGGACGGAAGCCGGCTTTATCTCTTCCCATGGCAAAGGGGATATCAAGTTCGAGAGCATAGGGCGGCCGGCTGTGGGCACCGAGGTCAGGGTAGCTGATGATGGGGAGCTCCTGATTAGAAGTGACTGCCTGTTCAAGGGCTACCATAAAGACCCGGAAAAGACCACGAACTGCCTGATAGATGGCTGGTTCCATACCGCCGACTGTGTCTATGTTAACCCCGAAGGACACTTAATCTTCATGGACAGGCTCAAAGACATGGGAGAGCTGAGAACGGGAGCTAAATATGCCCCCCAGTACATTGAGGGCAGGCTCAGGTTCAGTCCCTATATCAAGGATGCGATGGTTGTCGGCGGCACGGACAGAGACTTCGTCTCCGGCATCATAAATATAGACTTCGCCATGGTGGGGAAGTGGGCAGAAAGTCACCGTGTCCCCTATACTACCTTTGTCGACCTGTCGCAGAAGGATGAGGTCGCCGAGCTGGTGAAAAAGGACCTGACCCGGGTGAATAATTACCTTCCCCCGGAATCCAGGGCCAGGAGATTTGTCCTGCTGCACAAGGAATTCGACCCCGACGAAGCCGAGCTTACCAGGACCAGAAAGCTAAGGCGGGGCTTCATGGAAGAACGTTATAAGGCCTTAATCGACGCCATGTATGAGAACAAGGAAGAGGTGGTGGTGGAGGCCCCGGTAACCTATCGGGACGGGAGACAGGGCGTAGTAAAGACCGCGATTAAAGTAAGGACTGCTTAAGAAAGGGGAACCGTAAATGGCTGAATTCCTGCAATATTCAATCACCGGCGTTACCGTGGGGATGGTCTATGCCCTCATTGGACTGAGTTTNGCCCTTATCTGGAAATCGAGCGGAGTGGCCAACCTGGCGCTGGGGGGGCTGGTGCTGATTTTCTCCTGGATTTTCTACGGGGTGCTGGTGCAGGTCGGCCTGCCCCTCTGGCTCAGTTTGATTCTCGTTCTCATCGCTGCCCTGGCTTTCGGCTGGCTGATTGAGCGGTTCTGTCTGCGTCCCCTTATCGCTCAGCCTATCCTGTCCCTAATCTCGGTAACCCTGGGCCTTGAGTTCTTCCTGGAAGGGCTGGCGGTCTTCTTCTGGCCGGAGATGGTAGCCGGCCTACCGCCGTTATTCCCTGTCGAACCCTTCAAGATTGGCCCGGCAGTCGTAAGTCAGGCATACATCTGGGCGGCGGTCATCTCCCTCATTCTGTTCGGCATACTAACCCTCTACTTCAGGTATCACAAGATGGGGATTGCGATGAGGGCGACCGCCGATGACCAGTTGGCCGTTCAAGCCTCCGGCATCCCCGTGACGTCCATCTTCTCTACCTCATGGATGTTCGCCTGTGTTGTCTCCGCTATTGCCGGCATCCTTATCTCCTGCATCAGTGGTGTCACCTATGGTCTGGTTGAGACGGGGCTAAAATCATTCTCGGTGGTTATCCTCGGCGGGCTGGATTCCTTCATCGGCTGCATCGTCGCCGGCCCAATCATCGGCCTGGCGGAAAACCTGGGTAGCGGCTGGCTCACCCCCATCGTGGGATGGGGAGGACTCAAGGATGTGATCCCCTTTATTATCATCATAATTGTCCTGTTTATTAAGCCTTACGGCCTCTTCGGCGAAGTCAGGATAGAAAGGATATAAGATGGGTTTACCCTGCGGAACCTACAATTATAGCTACGCTAAGGACATGGCAATCCTGCGCACCAAGACCCACTGGGCGCTATTTATTGCCCTCTTCATCCTGGTATTCACGGCCCCCCTGTACTGGAATAACTACCTGCTGGGCGTCGCCAACTTGATAGGTATTACCCTCATCGCCGCCGTGGGACTGAATATCCTCCTCGGTTACTGCGGACAGCTGTCCATCGGTCACGCCGGCTTTATCGCCGTCGGCGCCTATACCGCGGCCGTTCTCACCAGCACCTTTGAGCTTCCCTTCCTGGTAGGGCTAATCTGCGCCGGGCTGATGGCGGGACTTGTGGGGCTTATCTTCGGCATCCCCTCCCTGAAGGTCAAGGGCTTCTATCTGGGGATTGCCACCATCGCCGCCCAGTTTATCATCATCTGGTTCATCAACCACCTTTCGATAACCGGCGGCTTTACCGGTATCGCCGTACCCTACGCTTCCATTGGAGGCTTCGTCTTCGACACCGAAGCCAGCCAGTTCTACCTTATTATGACCATCGCCGTCCTCTGCGTCTTCTTTGCCAAAAACCTGGCGAGGACGAGGATAGGGAGGGCCTTTGTCGCCATCAGGGACAATGACCTGGCGGCCGAGGTAATGGGAATTAACCTCTTCTACTACAAGCTCCTTGCCTTCTTTATCGGCTGTTTCCTTGCCGGGATTGCCGGCTCGCTACTGGCCCACTGGATTGGCTTCATGAACGCCGAACAGTTTTCCATTTCTGAATCCATCCTCTATATCGGGATGGTAGTCATCGGTGGCATGGGCAGCGCCCTTGGTCCTATCCTGGGGGTAATCTTCATCCGGCTGCTCCAGCAGGGCGTGATGTTTATCGCCCCGATGATGGAGTCCGCCTTCCCGGCGCTGCCCGCCGGATTCGCCAGCGGTGTCTCCCCGATGCTTTTCGGGGTGGTAATCGTCCTGTTTTTGGTACTCGAGCCCCGGGGGCTGGCCCACCGCTGGGTGCTGTTTAAGGCTGCCTACAGGCTGTGGCCGTTTTCATACTAGCTTAATACAAAGGAGGTACGGGGCAATGTAGTGCTTAATAAAGCCTGACTGGAGTAAGACCTTCTAAGGAGGTATAAATGAAAAGTAGGAAACTTCTAACGTTGGCCGGGGTTATCTTCCTGGCGCTGGCAATGGCGGTAATGCCGCTCATGGCAGCCTGCACCCCCACACCAGAAGAGCCAACAACCCCAACAACCCCAACAACCCCAACAACACCAGCAGTAAAGGGTCCCCTAAAGTACGGGATGAGCATCTGCATGACCGGGGTCGCATCCGAGAAGGGCAGCCCCATGGGGCACGGTAAGCTCGACTGTATAAAATACATTAACGAGGAACTCGGCGGCATCAACGGCCATCCTGTGGAGGCAGTATGGTATGACAATGGCTACGACGCCGCCAAGGCAGCCACCGTCGTCAAGAAACTGATGAGTGATGGCGCCCTGTTCTTCACCACCAACTCATCCAAGATGATGATGGCGTCACAGGAGATTGCCAACAGGGCCGGGTTCCCGGGCATCGCTTCCTTCTCTTCCCCGATATGCACCAACCCGCCGAAGCACATCTATGCCCAGATGCCCGACTATGGTGACGACTTTGCCGCCTTCGCCAACTACTATATGACAAACATCTGGAAGGGCGAGGGAAAGCCCAAGCTGGCGCTGCACCTGCTCAACAACCCCACCGGCTACGGGGCCCGGGACGCAGCCCTCTGTCTAGCCGATGAGCTGGGCATTGAGATTGTGGCCACCGAAGAGCACACCGCCACTACCATCTCCGAAATGGAAAGCCTGACCCGGGTTAAGGAAGCTAACCCCGATGTCATCTTCATCTCTTCTACCCCGGCACCTACCGCCGTGGTCATCAAGAATGCCTTCGAGCTGGGCCTGTATCCGGGCACGGTTATCGGCTGTGCTCATGCCAGCTTTACCAAGGCAATGGTTGACATCGCAGGAGCTGATATTGTTGAGGGCGTCTACGGTGTATTCCCCACCTGCAACTGGGGCGATGATGTCCCGGGTATGGCAAAGATGACCGAATACTGCCAGGCATACCATCCCAAGGACTATGGGAACATGGACTACATCACCTCCTGGGCAGAAGCCCTTATCGGCTGCGAAATCTTGAGGCTGGCGGTGGAGAACTGCGGCTATGACAAGCTGGCCGCGGGTGACGCTGCCGCCTGGGAGTGCGTAGAGAAGAACGCTTTCCAGAAGATTAACTATGACGTTGAGGGTCTCCACGGCCCGGCAAAGTATACTGCCGGCGACAACAGGCTGGACAAATCGGTCAGGGTCTTCCAGGTAGTAGCTGGTGAGATTACGTCCGTAAGCGGCTGGACTGAAGCGCCACGGATACCATACGAGAACTTCCCCGACAAGTTCCCCTGGGCCAAGCCATAAGCCAGGTAATAATTTGAGGAGGGAGCCCCGCTAGCGGCGGGGCTCCCTCGAGAGGTTAAATATGCTTAGGCTAAATAACATTGAGGTTACCTACCTCAACGTTATCCGGGTGCTGCATGGCGTTTCCCTGGAGGTTGCGGACGGTGCCATCATTGCCCTGCTCGGGGCCAACGGCGCCGGCAAGACCACCACCCTGCAGGCAGTATCCGGCCTGCTCCACGTAGTAGAGGGAGAGGTAACCGATGGCAGCATCGAGTGGGATGGCGAAAGAATAGATAAAAGGTCCGCCCAGGACATATCCAAGCTGGGTATTGTTCAGGCACTGGAAGGACGGAGGGTCTTCGGACACCTGACCTGTGAGGAGAACCTGATGGTCGGTGCCCATCACCGCAGCCGGGCTGCCGCCAGGGAAGACCTGGAGATGGTCTATCACTATTTCCCCCGGCTCAAGGATGTCCGCCATAATACCGGCGGCTACCTCTCCGGGGGCGAGCAGCAGATGCTGGTTATCGGGCGGGCAATGATGGCCGCCCCGAAGCTGATGATGCTGGATGAGCCATCGTTGGGCCTGGCCCCAATGCTGGTCGAGGAGATATACGAGATTATAAACCGGTTTAACAGCGAGCAGAAAACATCGGTGCTTCTCGTGGAGCAGAATGTCAGGGTTGCCCTCTCTATCGCTCACTATGGCTATATCATGGAAAATGGCCGGGCAGTCCTTGACGGTACCGCCGAGTTCCTCAGCAACAACGAGGATGTCAAAGAGTTCTACATGGGGCTATCGGCGGTAGGTAAAAAGAAGAGCTATCGAACAATAAAGCACTACAAGCGACGAAAGAGGTGGCTATGATGAAAGGAGCCCAGCGGGGTGACTCTTTTGACGAACTGGAAATAATGTCACCCGAGGAAAGGGAAAAATACCTTAACCAGAAGCTATCCGAAACCGTAGACAATGCCTACCAGAATGCCCCGTCGATGAGGGAAATCTTCGACCGGGCGGGAGTAAGTCCCTCCCAGATTTGCACCGTAAAAGACCTGGAAAAACTACCTATTACCAGGAAGACAGACCTAATAGAGCTGCAGAAATCAAAGCCACCCTACGGTGGTTTCCTAACCATCCCTGAAGAAGACGTCAATCGGGTATTTATCTCACCCGGCCCAATATACGAGCCATTGCACGCTGAAGCCGTCAAGTGGTTCGCCAAGACATTTTACGCTGCCGGATTCAGAAAGGGGGACATCGCCTTAAATACCTTTACCTACCATATGTCTCCCGCTGGCTTTCTCTTCCATGAAGGGCTGAGAGACTGTGGGGCGACCGTAATTCCTATGGGCGTGGGAGGCACCGAGGTCCAGGTCCAGACCATGCATGATTTGAAGGTCACCGGGTTTGTGGGAACGCCCAGCTTCCTGATGACCATCATCAAGCGGGCTGAGGAAATGGGATATGATTTCCACCGTGACTTTGCCCTGCGCAAGGCATGGTTTACCGGTGAAATGCTCCCCCCCTCTCTGCGAAAAAACTTCGAGGATGACTACGAAATCTCTACGGCGCAGGCCTACGCGGTTACCGAGCCCGGCGGCTGCCTCGCCTACGAATGCAGCCAGAAATCGGGCATGCACTTCATGGATGACTACGTAGTTGAAATAGTCGACCCCGAGACCGGCGAGCAGCTGGGGCCGGGGGAGACAGGCGAAATCGTGGTAACCCCGATTCACAATAAGACCTGGGGGCTAGTCCGCTTCGGCACCGGTGACATGTCTTACTATACTACCGACCCCTGTCCCTGCGGCCGGACCGCAAACCGGCTGGTGGCAATCGTCGGCAGGGCGGGTGATGCCACCAAGGTAAGAGGTATGTTCATTGTTACCAAACAGGCCGAACAGGTATTTGCCGACTTTCCCCAGATTTCCGCATTCCAGGTAGTGGTCAACCGCAAGGCACAGCGAGACGGAATGGTCTTTAACATCGAGCTTAAGGATGAAGCTGTCGACCAGAAAAAGCTGGCCGGCGAGCTGAATAAGGGCTTCCAGGATATGTGCCGGGTCAAGGCGGACAAGATTGAGTTTGTGCCCAAAGGCACCATCCCCTCCGAACACAAGACAATAGTAGATGAGAGGACCTGGGAGTAGCGAGCAACACAAAACGGAAAACGATGAAACTGGAGCACCCTCCATTCACATTCAGGGTGCTCTAATTTTTTGGTATGACCCCCATCCGGCAGCGCTAATGTTGACAATGCCGACAGAGATAAACTACAATGAAATTTGCCGGATTGGAAATCCTTCCTCGACTTTGTGCTCCGGCCACGTCAGGTCCATCGTAACCCGGCAGTCCAGAAGGGGGGTGAGCGTGGTGCCAGCAAAAGCTTTCATTCTCGTTGAAGCAGCCGTAGGTAAGAACAGGGAGGTCGTTACTGCCCTCAAACGGATAAAAGGGGTAAAAACGGTTGACTCCGTTACCGGCCCCTATGATGTTATCGCGGTAGTGGAAGGGGAAAACCTGAACGAAATTGGCGACCTGGTTACCGCAAGGATTCAGCTTGTCCCCGACATCTCCAGAACGGTAACCTGCCTGGCAATAGGCTGACCTTTAACAAGCCAGCCATTTAGACCCGCCAGCAAAGTAAGTCTGATAAAGAGGGGGAGTAATTGTGAATTTTAAGTTCACCGACGAGCAAGTAAAATTCAGGCAGGAGGTCCGCGATTTTCTGGAAGGTGAAATTAAGCAGGGGCTATGGCAGCCAACCTGCGACGCCTGGATAATGGCTCACGACCCGGAATTTACCAGGAGGGTATCCGCCAAAGGCTGGATTGGCCTGACCTGGCCCAAAGAGTATGGTGGACAGGGCCGCTCCTTTATTGACCGGCTTATCCTTACCGAAGAGATGCTGCGCTACGGAGCGCCAGCCGCCTGCCACTGGTTTGCCGACCGTCAGATAGGTGGTGCCATCGTTCACTACGGCACCGATGAGCAGAAGAAAGAGATACTGCCCATAATTATAAAGGGTGAAGCCTATGTCGGGCTGGGTATGAGCGAGCCTGACGCCGGCTCAGACCTTGCCTCACTCAAGACCCGGGCCACCGAGGATGGCGATGATTACATCATCGATGGTCAGAAGACATGGACCAGCGGCGGTAGTAATATGAACTGGATTTACCTGGTAGCCAGAACAGACCCGGAGGCGCCGAAGGCAAGGGGTATCAGTGAGTTCTTTTTCCGGACCGATTTACCCGGGGTTAGTACTAGCCCCATCGTGGATATTACCGGCGGCGTCCACTTTAACGAGGTCTTCTTCGACAACGTGCGTATCCCCAAGACATGCCTGATAGGAGAGAAAAACCGCGGCTTCTACCAGATTCTCAATCAGCTTGATTACGAGAGAAGCGGGATGGAGCGGCTGATGGCAAACTACCCCTTATTCGAAGCCCTTATCCAGTACGTCAAGGAAACCAAACGTAACGGGAAGCCGCTGGCTGATGACCCGGTAGTCCGCTCCAAAATAGCCCAGCTCAAAATAGAGCTTGAAGTCGGGCGGCTATATATGTACCGGGTTGGCGTCATTATGGACGAAGGCCGCGCCCCCAACTGGGAATCGTCAATGAGCAAGGCTTACGGTACTGCCTTTGAGCAGCGCCTGGCAACTGCCGCCATCGAGATTGCCGGGCTCTACGGCCAGCTCTCGCCCGCATCCAGGTTGACACCGATGCGGGGCATGGCCTATCACTCATACCTGTCATCCAAAGGCTACAGCCTTCAGGCTGGCAGCTCAGAGGTCCTGAAGAATATCATCGCCGGAAGAAAACTGGAGTTATCCGCCAGGTAAGCAGCAGCCCTTAAAAATCGACAGGCTAGCAGGAGGAACGATAATGGACTTAGTTCTTACTGAAGAACAGGAAATGCTTAAGAAGATGGCCAGCGACTTTTTGACCGACAAGTTCCCCAAAACAGTGGTCAAAGAGATAGAAGAGACCGAGTCGGGCTATTCACCAGAGATATGGAAGGAAATGGCCGAGCTGGGCTGGATGGGGCTGGTATTCCCGGAGGAATATGGCGGCGTCGATATGAGCTTCCTCGACCTGGCAATGCTGCTGGAGGAAATGGGAAGGGCCTGCCTTCCCGGGCCTTACTTCTCCACGGTCATGCTGGGCGGTCTACCCATCCTCGACGCCGGCAGCGATAAGCAGAAGCAGGAATATCTCCCCAGGATAGCCAGCGGAGAGGCAATCTTTACCCTGGCCCTGACCGAAGCCAGCGCCAGATATGACGCCGCCGGGGTCGAGGCTAAGGCCACCGCAGACAAGGACGGCTATATCCTGAATGGCACCAAGCTCTTTGTCCCCGATGCCCACATCGCCGACTACGTGCTATGTGTTGCCAGGACCAGCGACGGGGCAAAGCCGGAAGACGGAATTACAATCTTCATCGTCGATGCCAAAAGCCCGGGCATAAGCTGCAGCCTCCTGAAGACCATCGCCAATGATAAGCTATGCGAGGTGGTCTTCGACCAGGTGAAGGTCCCCAAAGAAAATATCCTGGGTGAGCCAGATAAGGGCTGGGCCGAGGTTAAGAAGATAGTAGAGCGGGCAGCGGCGGCCAAGTGCTGCGATATGGTCGGCTGTCTCCAGGAGGCACTGGACATGACCGTTGCCTACGCCAAGGAGAGAAAGCAGTATGGCCAACCCATTGGCGGTTTCCAGGTTATCCAGCACTACTGTGTTGACATGTTCACTGATGTCGAGGGCGCCAGGCTGTCAGCCTACCAGGCCGCCTGGATGATAAGCGAGGGGCTTCCCTGCGCCCAGGAGGTGGCGATAGCCAAGGCATGGGCCAGCTTTGCCAGCCCGCGGGTTATGGCCCTTGCCCACCAGATTCACGGCGCCATCGGCTGTACCATAGACCACGACCTGCAATACTACACCAGGCGGGCCAGTGCCGATGGGGTTACCTTCGGGGATGCCAGTTTCTACCAGGAGGTAGTAGCCCGGGAAATGGGGCTTTAAATAAGACCGCGCTAATATCTTGATAGTAGATAACCCGGCGTACTGGTCAGTTGAATTGGCACTATTCTCCTGGTTTATGCTAACACCTTTGAAAGAAAGTAAGGACGTTAGTAAACATAGGTTGTCTCTCTCTTTAGAAAGGGATATACTTTGGGTAGGCAGTAATTGGAAGATGGTTTTAGCCTATGAAGCAATATAAATTACTGGTTATAATGCATCAACCGAGCGAAGATACAGAGAACAAATATATGGCGGAAGTGCCTGTACTGACAGGTTGTCGTGCTTGGGGCGATACCCCGGCGGAAGCCCTAGAGAATCTGCGTAGTGTTGCTTGCGAGTTTATACGCTCATTCAAAGAGCATGGACAGCGTCTTCCCAGGGCGTTGGAAGAGACGGCTTATGAGCTTGTTGGGCCAAAAGCCTCTACCGAGGTTACAGTCTACCTTTGAACTACCGTGAGCTTGCCCGCAGGCTAAAGAGTTTAGGTTGTGTTCCTGACCGGTATGCCAAGGGTAGCCATGAAATCTGGATGAACTTGACAACAGGAGCACGAACCACCATTCCTAGTTGGGGCAATAAAACTTAAAACCCGGGACCATATCCCGAATCTTGAGAGACCTCGGTGTACGAAAGGAAGATTTTGATAAGCATTGAAAAACAAGGGGACTAAATGACCTTCTTCCCATTGAGAGGGGCCCTGCCAACTGGCAGGGTTTTTTCTTGCGAATTAAGAAATGTAACCGAGGGACGGGGGCTGTTAACATTCTTACTTCTACAGATGTCATTTTCGGTAAAAGCCCGAGGGGGTTGGGTTCTAGTCCAGGGCCAGGGTTTCCAGCCTGATGAGCACCTCATTTATCGTCGGTCCGGCGGTAGAGGCACCGGCGGTTACGCCGATATGGTGCTTACCCTGAAGCCAGGAGGGCTCAATCTCATCCGCCGTTTCCACCAGATATGTCGGGGTAACCGCAGAACACAGCTCGGCAAGGCGATGGGTATTGGCGCTGTCGCGGCCACCGATAATAACCATCAGGTCAACCCCACGGGCAAGGTCAACCGCCGCCGCCTGGCGGCGCCTGATATCGTGACATATCGTATCAAGAACACGTACTTCGGAGTCCCGGGTAAAGGCAGCCTCGATAAGTCTGCCGGCGAAGCGGGTAAAATGAGCAGGTATCTGGGTCGTCTGGGATAGAATACCCAGGCGGCGAGGCAGGGGCTCAAGACGGCTGACAAATCCCTCATCCAGGGTAGCCAGCCCCCCACCCCCGGCCCAGCCAAGAATGCCCTTGACCTCCGGGTGCTCCGCATCACCATATACGATAACGGAAAACCCGGCCCTGGCCAATTTCCGGGCCGCTCTCTGGGCACGCTGAACGAAGGGGCAGGTAGTGTCAATGATGTCAATCCGCCGGGCCTGAAGCTCCGCCTGCAGCTCCGGGCTTACCCCATGAGCACTGGTTACAACGCTGTTACCCCGGATATCATCTATGCTCCCCGCTACCCTGACACCAATCTCCGAGAGCTTGTCCAGCACCTGCTGGTTATGAACGATTGCGCCCAGGGTTTCTATCCCACCACGCTCGCGGGCAACCTTCTCCAGGATACTAATAGCCCGCCTGACCCCAAAACAAAACCCCAGCTCGCTTGTCTTCTCGATTTTCATGTCTTATAATCTCCCTGATATTCCACCGGCAGAAGCCCGGCAATACGCCGCATGACAAAATCAGCCTGCCTGTCCAGCTCTACCCTGGTCAGCCTGCCGCTGGCCGGCGGCAAATGGAAAGGACAACCGATACTAACCGTTATCCCGGGCCGGCGCAGCACCCAGCCCGGCCCCTTTAACTTCTCGGTACCGGTGAGCCCCACAGGGAGAACGGGAACGCCGTTACGCACCGCCATCAGCACCGCCCCGGGAAAGGCAGGCCGCAACTGCCCACCATGGCTCCTTGCCCCCTCGGGAAATACCACTACCGCCAGGCCCTCATCTAAAAACTGCTCTGCCTGGCGCAATGCCTTTCTANTCGGCCGCCCCCGCCGGACGGGAAATGCCCCCAGGCGGCGGAGAAGGTAAGCGGTCAGCCGGGANCGGAATAGCTCCTCCTTGGCTACAAATACCAGCCTCCGGTTAAGGCTAACACCAAGCAGCGGCGGGTCAACCAGATGAAGATGGTTGGCTACCACCAGCAGCGGACCCTGGCGGGGAACATTCTCCCCACCCTCAACCCGCCACCGCGTCAGCAGGCGGAGCAGCAGCTTTACGATTCCTCCGACCACANGGTAATACCAGGGCACATCAACCTCCCTCAAAAGGCAACCGGCACCTGCCGATTATAACCCACGAATGAGGCGAAGACAAATCTTGATTAAAGCTGCCTGTTACGCCATAATGGGGGGCAAATGAACAGGCCAGGCATCGGCAAAATAAGAGGGCTGGAGCAGATTGCCAGCTCCGATGGTATCTTTACCATATGTGCCATGGACCACCGCGGCTCACTGCGCCGTATGCTTGACGAGCGGCATCCCGAAGAGGTCAACTATAAAGAGATGGTCAAGCACAAGCTGGAGTTATGCTCCAGTCTGGCTAAGTATGCCAGTGCCGTCCTGCTTGACCCGATATTCGGGGCAGCCCAGTGCATCAGCCACCGTGTCCTGCCCCCCGGCACCGGCCTCCTTGTCAGTATCGAAGCCACCGGCTACGGGGGCAGCCCCGAAGGCCGCCTGACCGGACGGCTCGACGGATGGAGCGTGGAGAAGATTAAGCGGATGGGAGCCTCGGCGGTAAAAATTCTCCTCTACTTCCGTCCCGACCTGACTGAGACGGCAGAAAAACAGCTCAACACGGCTGCCGCCGTTGCCGCCGAATGTACCAAATACGACATCCCCTTTCTGGTAGAACCAAAGAGCTATCCTGTAGGCAGTGAGACCGGCAGCCCCGCACGGTTTGCGGCATCGAAGGAAAAGGTGGTAATCGAGACTGCCCGCGCCATCACCGCGCTGCCCATCGATGTGCTGAAGGCCGAGTTTCCCGCCGACCTGCGCTACAACAAGGACAAACCCCGGCTTATCGACCTCTGCCGCCAGCTGGACGCGGCATCCCGGGTGCCCTGGGTTATCCTCAGTGCCGGCGTGGACTTCGAACTCTTCTGCCAGGAGGTGGAAATCGCCTGCCAGGGTGGAGCCTCCGGCTTCCTCGGAGGGCGGGCTATCTGGCAGGAGGCAATGCACCTTGATGATGCCCGGGAAAGGACTCACTATCTCAAAACGGTGGCGGTAGAGAGGCTTAAGAGACTAAACGAAATAGCCGCCAGATACGCGGTGCCCTGGTATAAGAAGCAGGGACTGACCGCCCGGGAGCTAACCAGCATACCGGAAACATGGTACCGGGAATACTAGAAATGGAAGAAGACCGATGATTGCTACCATTACCCTCAACCCCAGCCTGGACAGTATTATTACCGTCGACGGGCTGGTAGTAGATGAAGCCAACCGCTGGAAGAGCCTGCGTCTCTATGCCGGCGGCAAGGGCATCGATGTGTCCCGCGCCATCCACGAGGTGGGGGGCAAAACGGTCGCCTACGGTTTTATCGGTGGTCCGGCAGGCAGGACGGTGGAGATACTGCTCGACGAGGAAGGGGTGCCCTTCAGCTTCACCCCGATAAAAGGGGAAACACGCACCAACTTTATTATTTCCGACACCAGGACTTCCCAGCAGACCAGGATTGATGCCCCCGGGCCGCGCATTCCCCCCAAGACGTTTGAAAGGTTCAAGAGGAAGATGATACGGGTTTACCCCAGCCCCGACCTGATAGTAGCCGGCGGCAGTGTCCCGCCCGGTGTCCCGGTCAATGCCTATTACGACATAATCATGCACGCCAATACCTTCGGGGTAAGGACTATCCTGGACTCGGAAGGAAAATGGTTAGCCGAGGGAATAAAGGCCCGGCCTTATCTCATCAAGCCCAATGTCCATGAGGCGGGGCAACTACTAGGAAGGGAACTTCCCACCGAGGAGACAACCATCAGGGCAGCCCTTGACATAG
>JGI24025J20009_10000426_pt1 | contig 32750 bp, 32 predicted proteins | sample Cruoilmetagenom3_FD_20009 | JGI IMG/M metagenome (IMG submission 20009) | reverse complement strand
ATGACTCGCACCACCGCCCAGGGGCTGGCCCCGGCCATTCGTGTCAACGCCATCGGCCCCGGCCCAACCCTGTGTGGATCCCGCCAGTCTGCGGCGCATTTTGCCGCGCAACGGGCCAATACCGTGCTGGGCCGTGGGGCTGGTGTGGCCGACATTACGGCGGCCCTGGGCTATTTCCTGGATGCCCCCGCCGTGACCGGGCAGTTGCTGTGCGTCGATGGTGGCCAGCATCTTGGGTGGCAGACGCCGGATGTCGTGGGCGTCGAAAAATAACTGCCTTGGCGTCAAGTTTTGCACCGCAGCCCGAATTATTAGTAAAGCGTTACGAAATTGTCTTTGTTATCATGAGCTTGATAAGCATCAATAATAATGTTGTTCTTTTTCAACAGGTTATGGCAGAGCCTATTTTTTGTGCAAATCGGCGAAATCACCAAAATACAAAGAAATTTTCCCAGATCTGCAAAGTTATCATCCTACTTATCCACACTATCCGTGGATTTGTTTTCTCTTGATCGGGGGCCGTCAAGATTGCAGCCAGCGCCAGAGAATCATATCTGGGGGGCATGACCGATTTGCCCGACTCATCTGATGCTGCCGATGATTTGCCCGCCGTCACCGGGCAAGCCCGCATTCGCGGCTATCTGAAATCGCTGGACGCCTCGCCTGGCGTCTACCGGATGCTTGATGCGCAGAACCGGGTGCTTTATGTCGGCAAGGCCCGCGCCTTACGTGCCCGGGTATCCAGCTATGCCCGCCCGACCGGCCACAGCCCGCGTATCGCCCGGATGATCGCGGCCACCACGTCGATGATGTTCCTGACCACCCGGACAGAAACCGAGGCGCTGTTGCTGGAGCAGAACCTGATCAAGCAGCTAAAGCCAAAATATAACGTGCTGCTGCGCGATGATAAAAGCTTTCCCAACATTCTGGTCTCGGACAAACATGCATTCCCGCAGATCAAGAAACATCGGGGCGCGAAAAAGGAAAAAGGCACCTATTTCGGCCCCTTCGCCAGTGCGGGCGCGGTGACCCGGACGCTGAACCAGTTGCAAAAAGCGTTCCTGCTGCGCAATTGCTCGGATTCGATGTTCGAGGGCCGCACCCGCCCCTGCCTGTTATTCCAGATAAAACGCTGCTCGGCGCCCTGCGTCGGCAAGATCGACCAGGACAGTTATGCCACCAGCGTGCGTGACGCCGAACGCTTCCTGTCGGGGCGCTCTACCAAGGTACAAGAGGATCTGGCCACGCAGATGCAGGCGGCATCTGATGCGATGGAATTCGAACGCGCCGCCGGGCTGCGCGACCGCATCCGCGCCCTGACGCAGGTGCAGACCACGCAGGGCATCAACCCGCGCACCGTGACCGAGGCCGACATCATCGCTCTGCACATGGACAGTGGCCAGGCCTGCGTTCAGGTGTTCTTTATCCGCTCGGGCCAGAACTGGGGCAACCGCGACTATTATCCACGTACCGGCGCGGATGTGTCTGCGGCCGAGGCGATGGAGGCCTTTGTCGGCCAGTTCTACGACGCCCGCGAACCACCCCGGCAGGTGATCTTGTCGGATGCCATTGAAAACGAGGATTTGATGGCCGACGCCCTGGGGCAAAAGGCCGGACGCAAGGTGGAAATCCTGGTGCCCCAACGCGGTGAAAAGGCCGACCTGGTGTCGGGCGCGCTGCGCAATGCGCGCGAATCGCTGGCGCGTAAAATGTCGGAAACCGCCACCCAAGGCCGCTTGCTGCGCGGGTTAGCCGAGGCGTTTGAGTTGGACGGCCCGCCGCAACGGATCGAGGTTTATGACAACAGCCATATTCAGGGTAGCCACGCGGTGGGCGCGATGGTTGTATCCGGACCTGAAGGGTTCCTGAAGAACAGCTATCGAAAATTCAACATCCGCGGCGAAGACCTGACCCCGGGTGATGATTTTGGCATGATGAAAGAGGTGCTGTCCCGCCGCTTTACCCGTCTGATCAAGGAAGACCCGGACCGCGACAAAGGTATGTGGCCCGACTTGCTGCTGATCGACGGCGGCGCGGGTCAGGTCAGCGCGGTGGCGGGCATCATGCAAACCCACGGGGTGGGCGACATCCCGATGGTCGGGGTCGCCAAAGGCGTCGACCGTGACGCGGGCAAAGAGGAATTCCACCGCATAGGCCAGCGCCCCTTTGCGCTGCGTCACAACGATCCGGTGCTGTATTTCGTCCAACGCCTGCGGGACGAGGCACACCGCTTTGCCATCGGCACTCATCGTGCCAAACGCGCCAAGGCCATCGGCGCCACGCCTTTGGATGATGTCCCCGGCGTCGGCGCGACGCGCAAACGCGCCCTGTTGGCACATTTCGGCTCTGCCAAGGCAGTCGCGCGGGCAGGTTTGCCCGATCTGAAGGCGGTTGACGGCATCTCGGCCACGCTGGCACAAACCCTCTATGACTACTTCAACGACCGTAGTTAATCCAAAGGGCGCGCCTACGGCGCGGCAGGATACATAGAGGCCGGGCGTGCCGCCCGTCAGATTGAGTATTTAGAACAAGAAAAAGCGAAAAACTTTCTTATCTTTTTCTGGCCTTAAATATCCTCGCCGAAGGCCCTGCCCGGTACGGGCAGATTTTCGCATCAGCCGCTTTCATGTTCCCCGCCCGCGTATTAGGGTCCAGCCATGATCTGGACAGTACCCAATATCTTAACCGTCCTGCGCCTGGTTGCGGCACCGGGGCTTGCCGTGATGTTTCTCTATTTCAATCGGCCCTATGCCGATTGGTTTGCGCTGTTGCTGTTTGTCACTGCTGCCGCAACTGATTGGATTGACGGCTATCTGGCTCGCGCCTGGAAACAGGAAACCAAGCTGGGCACGATGCTGGACCCGATTGCCGACAAGGCGATGGTGATCATCGCATTGATGGTGATTGTCGGCTATTCGTCGATGTCGCCCTGGCTGGTGTTGCCAACAACAGTGATCCTGTTTCGAGAGGTGTTTGTGTCTGGGCTGCGCGAATACCTGGGCGACACGGCAGGCATGCTGAAGGTCACAAATCTTGCCAAGTGGAAAACCACCACCCAGATGACAGCGATCTCGGTGCTGTTTGCGCAGGGTATCTTTGAACACTACCTGGGCATGTCGGCCTTTGGCATGGACGCGGACCTGGTTGGGAAAATTCTGGATGGAGAGGTCGAAGACCTGCAAGGCCTGGGCTGGAAGCTGGCCGGGATGGAATGGGCGGGGCGGGCCGGGTTATGGCTGTTGTGGCTGGCGGCCGCGTTGACCTTGATCACCGGGGCGGACTATCTGCGCAAGGCTTTGCCCTATTTGAAGGAGGCGCGTTAAATGGATGTGCTGTATTTTGCCTGGGTCCGCGAGCGGATCGGGATGCCGAAAGAGCGGATCGATACTGCTGCGACCACGGTCGCTGATCTGGTAGAGGAATTGCGGGCGCGCGAAGAGCGGTATGCTGCGGCTTTTGCCGATCTTAGCGCCTTGAGGGTGGCGGTCGATCAGGAGCTTGCCGATTTTGACGCGCCCCTGGCTGGCGTACGCGAAGTGGCGTTTTTTCCGCCGATGACCGGAGGCTAGGACCGTGCGTGTTGTAGTGCAGGCTGAATCGTTTGATCCCGGGGGCGAGTTGAACCGCTTTGCTGCGGTGGGGCGGGCGTGGGGGCTGTTGTCACTTTTACCGGTGTGGTGCGCGATCTGGCCACCGGCGATCTGGATGTGATGGAGATTGAGCATTACCCGGGCATGACAGAGGCGGCGCTGGGTGATATTGCGACGCGCGCGCAGGCCCGCTGGTCGCTGGGCGATGTGCTGGTGATCCACCGCTTTGGTCGGCTGGCGCCGGGGGATCAGATCATGATGGTGGCCACCGCCGCACCGCATCGCAAGGATGCGTTTGAGGCGGCCGAATATCTGATGGATTACCTGAAATCCCGCGCACCGTTCTGGAAGAAAGAGATCACCCGCAGCGGGGAGATCTGGGTTGCGGCCAAGGATGATGACGAGGCTGCGCTGGACCGGTGGTAGCGCTTGCGCATCTTTACAGTGAGGTTTCAGGCGTTGCTGGCATTCAGCCGCTCTGCATAGACGCGTAGTTCCTCGGCCTCCTGGCGGGCATCGCGCAGGCCTTCCATCGCGGCGTTCAGTTCGGCCTCTGTCTGGATCAACTGGTTGCTCAGTTCGGCCTCGCGTTGTTGAAGGTAGGTGATCGCCTGATCACGGGTTTCTTCGGCCTCGTGCAGTTCCTGGCTCATCCTGTCCAGCTCGCCCACGTCCTTTTGGTTCACCCTTGTGAAACGGTGCACCAGCCAATTGGCAAACCAGCCCGTCACGAAGGCGACAAACAGGATGACGGCGGTGGAGAAGATGAACTCGGTTCTGTTCATATCAGTTTTCCTCTGCGCTCGTGGCGCTTGGTGCCTGGTCAGGGGTTTCTTCGGGGACCACGACGGGTGTGTCAGGCGATGGGGACGCGGTCTGATAAACCGGAGCCGGGGCTTCGTTATTGTCGCTTGCCGGGGGTGTTTGCGGGGCAGCTTCGGGGTCTGTTGCTGTGTCTGGCTCTGTAACGGACGTGGCAACGGACTCGCTTGGTTGCTCAACCGATGGCTCTGCCACCGCAGGTATCGCACTCGGATCCTGCGCAGTGCTTTCCAGTGTGGTTTCAACCTCGACCATGCCTATCGGTCGGATCAGGTGAAAGACGATGCGTCGGTTGGCTTCGCGCCCTTCTTCGGTGCCATTGTCGGCAACGGGCTGGGACTCGCCATAGCCCACGGCGACATAGGTCGCTGTCAGAACCCGCCGGGCGCGCAATTCGTTTAGGACCGATTGCGCGCGTGCCTGGCTAAGCTGCTGGTTCATCGATTCCCGGCCCTGACTGTCGGTATGCCCCTGAATTTCCAGCCGGATGTCACCGCACCGGTTCAGGATTTCCGCAACCAAATCCATAGTTTTACGCGCACTGGTGGCGATGGTGGCTGACCCGGGTTCAAAGGCGATTTTCGCCGTGTCCTGAACCGCGATAAGCTCGGCCTCGCATTGGTCGGGTTCAGGGGTGGGATCCACCGGCTCGGGGGGGGCGCGATAGGTGATGTCCAGCGAAAATGCGCCGGCCCTGCCCAGCTGGTCGGCCAGCAGGCTGGCCGCCTCGGCGCTGGCATCTTCGCGCATCGTATCGCCGCGCAACTCCAGATGTTCCGGTGTTACCGTCAGCACACCATTGGTCAGCAGTGACAGTGCTTCTAACCCGGACAACACCCGCACCGGCCAATCGGCGGGCAAGCCTTCGACGATGCGGGTGGCGGTATAGACCGCGTCAGTGCCGAATCGCGATTTGGCATAGCTGTCGGCCATGTGGCGCAGGTTTTTGTCACTTAGCCGCCCGCGCAGCTGCACCAGCCCTTCAGGGCTGAGAGTTGCGGTGAATTCCGAGGGGCCGATATCGTCGACCTTTTCCACCGGCACCGGCAACACTGCGTGCAAGGCAAAAACCTGCGGCAGCGCGGTGTCCAACTCGCCCACCACGCGGTCAAACAGGGCGCTGTCGGTGCCCATGGCCGCGATCAGTGTGATGTCGGCATCCGACAGGGTGACCGATCCGGCCCCCAGACTGGCCAGCGCGCGAATGCCGAGCTCGCTCGCCTCGGTCCAGTTCGGTGACGGCACACCCATGCCAACGGTGCAGGCGGTGCTGCCGGTTAGACCGGCCTCGCGGGCGGCGGCCAGTATACGCACCCGGGCGGCGTCGGTATCGGCGGAACAGGCATCAAACCGCCCGCCGGTTGCGTCGATCAGAAAGCGCAGCGTAAACGGTGTGATCACCGGGCGCGGAGCCGAGATATTCAGTGCCAGCCGCAGGCCCGGAGGTGCGGCGCGTGTCAGTTCAACCTCAAGCGCGCGCTTGGCCTCGACGCTGTTGGATATCGCCGTGACCGAGACCTGCCCGGCATCCACCGATACTTTGGAGCGGGGCAGCCGGGTCAGCGCCAAAACCGCAAAATTCAGCGCCTCTTCCCATCCGCGCGGCGCCGGGTACAGTGCGATTTCCAGCAGATCGGCCATTTTTCCGGTGCCGTCGATCCGACGCAAGCGAGTCACCAGGTTTTTGCGGTCAGTGCTTGCAGGGATCAGGCCGATGATCGNAATGCCACTGTCATTGCGCAGGATTTCGGCAGAAAACCGTGGTGCNGCCAGGGCGGCGCTGGGGGCGATATCCATGGCGTCGATGATCCGGGCGGCATCCACCACAGTACCGGTGATGGACAGCGCGTTGAAGCGGATAGCCTCGTCCGGGGCGGTGCCTGTCAGAATAAGCTGCAACCCGTTGGCCTCAACCTCGGCCCAGTCATGCCCGACATTGTCCAAGGCCTGCCGCACTCCGATTTCCGATCCTTCCTCGACCGCCGTTACCGCGAACCCGGCCGCGATCAGAGACAGACCGGCGGCCAGNACAAAGGCGNCNGTGATGGCAAACAGTGAAGACAGANGCATGGGCGACCTATGGCGCATCGGCAAGTTCCGGATTCTTTTGACCTTTGTTGGTGTCTTACCCGCCCCCGCGCNGGGGTTCAATCAGGCCAGTAAGGCGCCCAGAAANAAGATAAGCGGAATCAGGCCGGTGTCCCGGTTCACCCTGAACAGCTGAAGCATCTTGGTCTCGTCTTCCTCGTCAAATCCGCGCAGCTGCCAGGCCATGTGCCAGCCCATCGCCCAGGGCCCCCCCAGCGCCAGTGCCATCGCCAGAACCGACGCGCTTGGCAGCGCTGACTGGATCACTGCCAGCCCCATCAGGCTGACCGTGATCACCAGGAAGTATTTCAGCCACTTAACAGTTTGCTGGCCAAATAGCCGGGCGGTGGATTTGATGCCGATCAGCGCGTCATCATCGGTGTCCTGATGCGCATAGATGGTATCGTAAAACAGTGTCCACGAGATGCCCGCAAAATAGAGGATCACCGCAGGCCAGTGCAGCGCGCCGGTATGTGCCGTCCAGGCCAGCAAGGCGCCCCAATTGAACGCCAGCCCCAGAAACACCTGCGGCCACCAGGTGAACCGCTTGGCAAAGGGATAAATCGCCAGCGGCAATAGCGACAGCACCCCCAACGCAATCGCGGCGCGGTTGAAGGTCAGCAGGATTGCCAGCGCTATCAGCGCCTGCACCCCCATCCACACCACCGCCAACGCCACTGTGGTTTGTCCTGACGGCAGGGGCCGCGACCGCGTGCGTTCCACCTGCGCGTCAAACTTGCGGTCACTAATGTCGTTCCACGTACAGCCCGCCCCGCGCATCAGCCAGGCGCCCGCCCCGCAGCCCAGTGCTATCCACGCATCTTCCCAGCGTGGGGACTGATCCCACAGGATCGCTAGCGCCAACCCCCACCAGCAGGGGATCAGCAACAACCAGGTGCCAATCGGCCTGTCAGCGCGGCTAAGGCGCAGGTAGGGTCGGCTGAAAGCGGGTGCACGGGTATCAACCCAGTTGCCGCTAACGGCATCTGCAACCTGACCATCTGGTGTTGGGGCTTCGCCTTGCATATGTAGACCTGTATGAGCGTTAAGATCAGGCTGTATGTAGATCACCCGCTGGGGGCGGGGCAATCGGTTCCTTTGAGCCGAGACCAGGCGCATTACCTGTTTGGGGTGATGCGGCTGGCGGTTGGCGGCGGCGTGCTTTTGTTTAACGGGCGGGACGGCGAATGGCTGGCTTTGGTGGCCGAGGTGGGCAAGCGTGGCGGGGTGCTGGCGGTGGAAAGCCAAACCAGGCCCTTGCAAATGCCACCTGATATATGGTTGCTGTTCGCACCGATCAAAAAGGCGCGTACTGATTTTATCGTGGAAAAGGCCGCTGAGATGGGCGCCGCGCGCATCATACCAGTGCAAACGACCTTCACCAATGCTGATCGCATCCGTCAGGACCGCCTTCAAGCGCACGCGGTTGAGGCGGCAGAGCAATGCGGCGGCACGTTTGTGCCCGAGGTGACGGGGTTACAGAAACTCGACCGCCTGCTGGCCGACTGGCCTGCGGGGCGTCAGCTGATGTTCTGTGACGAAGATCTGGCGGGGCGCTCTTCCGCCCTTGCGGGCGTCCTCGCGGAGCAAAATGAGGACGCCCGCAAGGGCGGATCGAGTGGCCCCTGGGCTATCCTGATCGGCCCCGAAGGGGGCTTTTCAGACGCCGAACGCACCCGCCTGCGCGCACTGTCCTTTGCCCAGGCAATCAGTCTCGGCCCTCGGATCCTGCGCGCCGACACCGCGGCGGTGGCGGCAATGACCCTGTGGCAACAGGCCTTGGGGGATTGGCGATGATCCGCAAAACTACCCCGCAAGACCTGCCTGCATTGCAGGATTTCCTGCGCACGCGTACCTCCACGTCGATGTTCCTGTCCGCTAATCTGTACGATCATGGTCTGAATGCCACCCATCATCCCAAAGCAACAACCGTCTGGATTGCGGAAGAGGCCGGGATACTTCAAGCGGTCTTTGGCTGCACACAACGCGGGTTCCTGAATTGCGAGGCCCCGGTGTTTAACCCCGACTGGTCTGCCGGTCTGCGCCGCGCCACTGGTGGTCGGCTGGCGCCTTTCCTACCGCCGCGAGCTACATGGTTATGACGACACGTCAGAAATGCGCCAGCAACCCCGAGATCACGCAATGGACCTGATGCAAGCCGGTCATATACGCTTGTTGGTACAAAATGGCACACCGGTCGCGATGACCGCCTTTAACGCCGCCCTGCCAGAGAGCGTGCAGATTGGATCGGTCTATACCCCACCCGCCATGCGCGCCTATCAAAGCCTCGGCTTCAGCCAGGTTGGTGACTATGCTCAAATCCTATTCGCTAACCCTTTGATAGTGGGAGACCCGGCATGAGTTTCATCCGCCCCGAAGCCAGTGCCGCCATCTGGCGCTGGCGTGAAGTTCTGATCGGCGCTTTGGTGCTGCTACTCGGCTTCTACTGGGTGATCGGCCCGGGCCTGTTGCTGGGCTGGGTCGGCTGGGTGCTGATTCTGGCCGGGCTGGCGCTGGGCATGGTGGGTATGCAACGGGCACGGTTCCGCGCAGGCTCGGACGGGCCCGGCGTAGTGACAGTAGACGAAGGACAGATCGCTTATTTCGGCCCCCTGACGGGGGGGGGCGTGGCAGTGTCGGAAATTGAACGCCTGATGCTGGATCCGACCACCAAACCGCCACATTGGCTGCTGGACCAACCCGGCCAACCGACGCTTTACATTCCGGTCAACGCCACCGGGGCCGAGGCGCTGTTTGACATGTTTGCTACCCTGCCGGGGCTGAAAACCGAACGCATGTTATGGGCGCTGAACAGCCAGCGGGCTCACCCGGTCGTGATCTGGGAACGGGTGCCGGACCGCCCCTTATTGCAACCGCTGCATTGACACCCTGCCCATTTCGCACCACTTCTCATCGACAGACAAACTGACAGCACCGGAGCGCGCATCATGTCCATTCCTCAATCCGGCGGCGGACCCATCGAACATCACGATCAGCTGGCCCAATATATGGCCGACGGCTGCAAGCCCAAAGAGGCATGGCGTATCGGCACCGAGCACGAGAAGTTCGGCTATTGCAAGGACACGCACAAACCGCTGCCCTATGCTGGAGAACGCTCAATCGAGGCGGTGCTCAGCGGATTGCGCGACCGGTTCGGCTGGTCCCCGGTGACTGAGGGCGGTAAGCTGACCGGTCTTGAAAAGAACGGCGCCAATGTGTCGCTGGAGCCCGGCGGCGCGTTGGAACTGTCGGGCGCACCGCTGGAAACGATCCACGAAACCTGCGACGAAGTGAACGTGCACCTGCACGAGGTCAAGGATGTCGCCGATGAAATCGGTGTCGGGTTCATTGGCCTGGGCGCGGCCCCGATCTGGCTGCATGACGAGATGCCGCTGATGCCCAAGGGGCGCTATCAGCTGATGGATGATTACATGGGGCGCGTTGGCACCATGGGGCGCACGATGATGCGGCGCACCTGCACGGTGCAGGTGAACCTTGATTTCGGCTCGGAACCCGACATGGTGCAGAAAATGCGCGTGGCGATTGCCCTGCAACCGGTGGCAACGGCGCTGTTTGCCAATTCGCCGTTTTTTGAGGGCAAGGTGAACGGCCACAAAAGCTGGCGCTCGCGCGTTTGGCGCGATCTGGACCCGGACCGCACCGGTATGGTGCCGTTTGTATTCGAGGATGGCTTTGGGTTCGAAGCTTGGGTGCAATACGCGTTGGATGTGCCGATGTATTTTGTCTATCGCGACGGTAAGTATATCAATGCGCTGGGCCAGTCGTTCCGCGATTTCCTAAAGGGTGAATTGCCCGCGCTGCCGGGCGAAATGCCGACGCTGTCGGATTGGGCCGATCACCTGACCACGCTGTTCCCCGAGGCCCGTGTTAAGCAATATATCGAAATGCGCGGTGCCGATGGCGGCCCGTGGCGGCGTCTGTGTGCCCTGCCGGCCTTCTGGGTTGGGTTGATGTACGACCAGGGCGCGCTGGATGGTGCATGGGATCTGGTCAAAGGTTGGGATGCGCAAACCCGCGAAGCCTTGCGCGTGGCGGCCAGCGTCGATGGGTTGCAGGCGCAGGTGGGTGGTATCGGTATGCACGATCTGGCGCGCGAAGTGGTGACACTGGCCGAGGCAGGCCTAAAAGCCCGCGCCATGCCGGGCGCAGGTGGGTTGGTGCCGGATGAAACTCATTTCCTGAGCGCTTTGAAGGATAGCCTGGACAGCGGCAAAGTCCCTGCGGATGAGCTGTTAGAGCATTACAATGGCGACTGGGCTGGCGATCTTGACCAGATTTACGATGCCTACAGCTATTGATCGGCATCCCGTCCGGACTTGATGTCAGTCACTGCAGGATGTGCTTTCAGCGCATCTTTGCGGCAGCGTAGAATGATGGTGCGCAGAATGCACAGGCTAAGGGGGCGGTCTAAGGGGGCGGTATCCCCCGGTCAGGTTGTGGGGCCCGTTTTTGCCCCAATCCTGGGTTCCGTCCCGGCGCGGATGCGGGTGATGTTGGTGCGGTGACGCCAGAACACCAGCAATGTCAGTATGATACCCAGAAACAAGGTATTGCTCTGCCCCAGCAACATCACCCAAGCCGTTGACGCCGCTGCCGCTGCCAGCGCCCCCATTGACGAGATGCGCGACCCAAATGCTGCCACCAGCCACGTGGCGCAGCAGGCCAGCCCAATCGGCCAGGCCAGTGCCAGCCAGATCCCCAGAAACGTTGCCACCCCCTTGCCGCCGCGAAAGCCCAGCCAGACCGGATAACAATGCCCCAGAAACGCCGCCAGCGCCGCCAGTTGCACTGCGTCTTCGCCCGCAAGGGCACGTGCGAGCAGCACTGCCACCGCACCTTTGCCTCCGTCCAGCAGCAACGTCAGCGCCGCCGCCGCCTTGTTGCCGGTGCGCAAAACATTAGTGGCCCCGATATTGCCCGACCCGATGTCGCGCAAATTGCCCAGGCCCATCACCCGCGTCAGGATCATCCCAAACGGCACGGACCCAAGCCCATAGCCGATCAGCGCCCATAGCAGCAGCTGGGCAGTCGTGGTTTCTATCAGCGGCATCAGGCCCTCCGGTAAATTTCTTGTCCGGCCACATAGGTTGCCAGAACCCTACCCTGCATCCGCTGGCCGTCAAAGGGGGTGTTCTTTGACTTTGACCGCAACGCAAACCTGTCCAGCACAAAAGGCAGATCCGGGTCAAACAGCACCAGATCAGCAGGCGCCCCGGCAGCCAGCCGCCCGCCGGGCAGCCCCAGACGGCGCGCCGGGTTCAGCGACATGGCGCGGAACAGGGTGGGCAGATCCAGCTGTTCGCTGTGGTACAGGCGCAGGGCGGCAGGCAGCAGGGTTTCCAGGGCGACGGCGCCGCTGGCGGCCTCTTCGAAGGGCAGGCGTTTGCTTTCTTCGTCCTGGGGCGTGTGCATCGAGCTGATGATGTCGATCAAGCCAGTGCGCAATGCCTCGATCACTCCCTGGCGGTCGTCCTCGGACCTAAGCGGCGGCTTGACCTTGAAGAAGGTGCGGTAATTGGCGACGTCCAGCTCGTTCAGCGTCAGGTGATGGATCGACACACCCGCCGTGATGTCCAGCCCGTTGCGCTTGGCGCGTTCCAGCGCGGGCAGGGCGCGGGCGGTGGTGATCTGGTCGGCGTGATAGCGCGCGCCCGTCATTTCGACCAGCGCGATGTCGCGGTCCAGCCCCATGCGTTCGGCCATCGCCGACACCGCCGGCAAGCCGCGTAGCGAGGCGAATTTGCCGCTGGTCACCGCCGCCCCCGCTGACAGCACGGGTTCTTGTGGATGGGCAATTACCAGCGCCCCGCAAGAGCGGGCATAGGTCAGCGCGCGCGAGAACACCTTGGTGTCGCGGACAACGTGGTCGCAATCGGTAAAGGCGGCAGCACCGGCATCCATCAAAAAGCCGATCTCGGTCATTTCGCGCCCTTCGCGGCCCTTGGTCAGGGCGGCCATGGGGTGGACATTCACCGGGGTGGCCTGATTGGCGCGGCGGGTGACGAATTCCAGCACTTCGGGGCTGTCGATCGCGGGGGTGGTATCGGGGCGGGTAACCATGGTGGTCACCCCTCCCGCCGCCGCCGCCAACCCGGCGGTCTTATAGCTTTCCTTGTGGCGTTCGCCGGGTTCGCAGACTTTGACGCCGATATCGACAATCCCCGGTGCCAGATAGCGGTTTTCACAGTCTATGATTTCAACGCCGTCCAAGGGGATGTTCCGCGCGCGCAGCAGCAGCAATGGTTCAAATTCAACATGTTCTGGAAATATTTTGGTAATCTCACCGTTTATTGCCAAAAGGTTTCCGGCTGAAACGGTCCCGGATTCGGGGTCGATCAGGCGGGCGTTGGTGAACAGAAGGCTGGTCATAACCGCGCCCTTTCGATTGTCGTGATGGTGGCCGCCGGGTCGGCCTGATATTTGATCAGGTGTTTGTCACCGCTGCGCGTGATGACCTGTACAAAACTGCCCAGAGAGCGCAGCTTGTCGATCTGGTTCAACGGTATTTTGCGCTCGCCGGGGCCGGTCAGGGATGTGCCTTTGATCTCCCACACGGCGGTTAGTTCTTCGGAGGCCAGATACCAACCGCGGACCACCACTGCCCCTAGCCCGGCAACCGCGCCGGTCCAGACATGCGGGTTGCCAGCCAGCCACAGCGCCGCCATCGCGCCGCCCATGCCAAGGGCTGCCAGCCAGGCGTGGTTGCGCAGATAAGCGGCGCGGTTTGCGGTAAAATGGGTCATGTCAGCACCAGATAAAGGACCAGGGCGATCAACAGCATCATCACCGAAAACAGGATGGCCCCAATGCGGCGCGCTTGCGACCTGGCGGCGCGCGGCGCGGTGCGGCGGGCGGTGAATTGCCTGGCGATGTCGTCGGGAATCGGCGCGGCGTGCCAGTTGGTAAGCGGCTCGGTCAGGGTTGCGATCAGCGACAGTTGCGGCGCGGGCGTCAGGGTGGCGGCCTGGCCGCGAAACGCCGGGCTGCGCACCAGCAGGACATGGCCGGTCAGGGCGCCCAGTGCCGCGTGGTCGATTTGGTCGGCGGCGATGTCAAAGCCCTGGGTCAGATACCCGGCAAGGCCCATCTGGTCGAGATCGCCCAACGCGATCACCTCGGTCTGGTTCGGGTCCAGTTCTGAGACACCCAGCACCTGCGCCACAGCGCCCGGTTCAGCCAAAAACCGCGCCTGTTCGGGCGGCATGTTCAACGCAAACAGCCGCAAAACACCGCGTTCGCCTGCTGCAACGGTCATGGGGTCGCTCATGTCTGGCCTCGCTGACCATTGCGGATCAGTTGCATCACGTCGCGGGCGTCGGGGATGAACTCGAACCCCGCGGGCACCTGGTAGGGGGTGTTTTTGCTGCGCTTACGCGCGCTGGCAAACAGGATGCTGGGCGGATTTGCGTCGATGAATTCCAGATTAGTATCCGCGTTGATCGGGTAAGATTTCAGGCGTTTTTTGTCAAACAGGTCGGTCGCGATAAAGGCCTGTTTGTTTGTCAGTGTGTAATGGGTTTTGCCTCGGAGGTAGGATTTCCAGAAATGGATACCGATAGCATTGAAAAACCCGATGCCAAAGAACAGCAGGCCAAACATCCAGAAAAAGCCGCCAGCCTGGCTGGCCATGATCATCCAGAACAGGGAAAACCCCATAAAAAATACGCCCATCAGGATTAGCATCGGCTGTGACAGGTCCAGACGAAACCCTGGTTCGGGGCGACCTTGCCACAGGATTTTTTCATCCCCTGCCAGAAGGCCGCGCCATCCGTCAGGGACGCTCATGTTGTTGCCCGTTCCAAAGCCAGTGCGGCGGCCCGTGCGCGGTGGTTGTGGGCCAGCAGTTCCATAGCGGCCATGCGCACCGCCACGCCCATTTCCACCTGGTCCTGAATGACGGACCGGTTGATGTCATCCGCCAATGTACCGTCGATTTCCACGCCGCGATTCATCGGCCCCGGGTGCATAACAATGGCGTCGGGTTTGGCCAGCGCCAGTTTCTCGGCGTCCAGCCCGTAGCGGTGGTAATATTCGCGTTCCGACGGGATAAACCCGCCATCCATGCGTTCCTTTTGCAGGCGCAGCATCATCACCACATCTACGTCTTTAAGGCCCTCGGCCATGTCTTCAAACACTTCGACGCCAAACTGGTCGATCTGTGACGGCATCAGGGTGGGTGGGCCGATCAGCCGCACCCGGTTTTCCATTTTTCCCAGCAGCAGGATGTTGGACCGCGCCACGCGCGAATGGGCGATATCGCCACAAATCGCCACCGACAGCCGGTGCAGGCGGCCTTTGGCGCGCCGGATGGTCAGCGCATCCAGCAGCCCCTGGGTGGGGTGTTCGTGGCGGCCATCACCGGCGTTCAGCACGGCGCAATTGACCTTTTGTGCCAGAAGGTCAACCGCGCCGGAATGCGGGTGGCGCACCACCAGCAGGTCGGGATGCATGGCGTTCAGGGTCAGGGCCGTATCGATCAGGGTTTCGCCCTTTTTGACCGAGGACGCCTGCATCGCCATGTTCATCACATCCGCGCCAAGGCGTTTGCCGGCGATTTCAAAGCTGGCCTGGGTGCGGGTGGAATTTTCAAAGAACATGTTGATTTGCGTCAGCCCGGCCAGCACGTCGGAATGTTTGGCGGTCTGGCGATTCAGGTCGACATAGGTATCGGCCAGGTCCAACAAAGTGGTGATGTCATCCGGCTTTAGCTGTTCGATCCCCAGAAGGTGGCGGTGGGCAAAGGTCATTCGACGCTCCGGCAATGGTGTGGGGGTCTTATAGAAAAGGGTTCGGGGGCGGGCAAGGTTGGTTTGAGATTGCGGCGTTGTGGGGCGGAGGGGCGGAGGATTTTGTGCCTCCGGCGGGGATATTTATCGCCAGAAAAAGACAGGGTGTTTTGTTCGGGCGCTTGGCGGATTAGTTTGAGCAATGGAATCGGCATTGGATTATCATAGCGCCAAGGCGTTGTTGGATTGGCAGATCGAGTTGGGGGCAACTGAGGCGATTTGCGACGCGCCTGTGGATCGCTATGGGCTGCCTGACAAAGCTGTGGCGCCAAAGGCAAAGGTTGTGGTTCAGGCGGCCCCGGTTGTTGGCATTGTGGAGAGAGATGCAGTGCAGGTGGCGCAGGCGGCGGCGGGGGCGGCCGAGTCGCTGGAGGCTTTGCGCGCGGCGATGGCTGGGTTTGAGTTGTGCGAGCTGAAGAAGGGGGCGCGCCAGTTGGTGTTTGCCGATGGGGTTCCCGGTGCGCGGGTGATGATTATCGGCGAGGCGCCTGGGCGCGATGAGGATCGCGAGGGGCGGCCATTTGTGGGCCGGGCCGGGCACTTGCTGGACCAGATGTTGGCGGCGATTGATCTGGATCGGGCGGCTTCAGTATATATCACCAACGTGTTGCCCTGGCGGCCACCGCAGAACCGTGATCCGGAGCCGCAAGAGATTGCCATGATGATGCCGTTTCTGGAGCGACACGTGGCGTTGGCGGCGCCGGACGTGGTTGTTTTGATGGGTAATATCAGTTGTCAGGCGGTTCTGGGTAAGCGTGGTATCACCCGGCTGCGCGGTCAATGGGCGCAAGGCTTTGGCAAGCCGGTTTTGCCGATGTTTCATCCTGCCTATCTGCTGCGCCAGCCCAGTGCCAAGCGCGAGGCCTGGGCGGATTTGCTGGAATTGCAGGCGCGCCTGAAGGGGGCCTAAAGGGGATGGTATGAAGGTTTTGGCCTTTTCTGATTTGCATCATGCCCGCGCCCGTGCTGCGGCCTTGGTTGAGGCCAGCGTCGAGGCAGATCTGGTGATCGGGGCCGGAGATTTTTGCAATATGCGGCAGGATTTGGCCGGGGCGATGGCGTTGTTGTCGGGGATAGATGCGCCGATGGTGGTGGTGCCGGGAAATGCGGAATCATATGCCGAGCTGTTGGCCGCCGCACCTGATAGGGTGACGGTGTTGCATGGGGCTGGGGTGGAGATTGGCGGATTGACGATCTTTGGCTTGGGCTATGCGGTGCCGGAAACGCCGTTTGGCGGCTGGTCTTGTGATTTGTCCGAAGATCAGGCCGCTGCGCTGCTGAACCCCTGTCGGGAGGCTGATATCATGGTGCTGCATTCGCCGCCCAAGGGGGTTGCGGATTTGACCTCGCAAGGGGTGTCGGTGGGGTCGGTTGCCATTCGGGGTGCGATTGCCCGGGTGCAGCCAAAGCTGGCGGTCTGCGGGCATATTCATGATAGTTGGGGTGAAACCGGGCTGATCGGGGCGACTAAAGTTGTCAATCTGGGGCCGGGGATCAATTGGTTCAAGGTGGACGGAATGGTGAAAGAAAAGGACGGAAACTGATGTCGCGGATTGATGAGAGCCGGGAATTTTTGCCAGTGCGGATTGCGGTGCTGACCGTGTCGGATAGCCGATCTTTGGCCGAGGATCGCTCGGGGCAGGTGTTGGTGGATCGGTTGCTGGCGGACGGGCATCTGCTGGCCGACCGCAAGATTGTGCGCGACGAGCGGGCCGAGATTGCCGCCCTGTTGCGCGACTGGATCGCCGATAAGGGCGTTGACGTGGTGATTTCCACCGGCGGCACCGGGTTGACCGGGCGCGATGTGACCGTGGAGGCGCATCGCGACGTCTATGAAAAAGAGATCGACGCCTTTGGCACGGTGTTTACCATGATCTCGATGGAAAAGATCGGCACCAGTGCTGTGCAAAGCCGCGCCACGGGCGGTGTTGCGGGCGGCACCTACTTGTTTGCGCTGCCCGGCAGCCCAGGTGCCTGCAAGGACGCTTGGGACGGATTATTACAGGCGCAGTTGGATATTCGTCACCGGCCCTGCAATTTTGTTGAGATGATGCCAAGATTAGACGAACATTTGCGACGGAAATAGCGCGCTGCGGCGTTAACACCCTTGTGGCTTGGTGTTTATCGCCAAACCACTACATAATAAGGGGTGGTCGCGCGGCGCGGCCCAAAGGTGAAACGTCAGATGCGGTTTTTAAGGCAAAGCCTGGTGGGGATATTGCTGGTGTCAGTGACACTGGCGCTGATGATTTATGCCGGGCAGTTGGTGATGTCTGCGGTGCAGGTGCGGATGAGCGACGACAAAAAGCCGCCAGAGGCGCGCGAACGGGTGTTCGCGGTGAATGTGGTGACCGCGCGGATGGAAACGATCAGCCCACAATTGCCCGCCTTTGGTCAGGTGCAAAGCCGTCGCACGCTGGAATTGCGTGCTGCCACCGCAGGCCGGGTGATCTGGCTGGCGGATACGTTTGAAGAAGGCGGTGTTGTGGTTGCGGGCGACGTGTTGGTGCGGATTGATCCGGCAGATGCGCAATCGGCGTTGGACCGGGTGCAAAGCGATCTGCTGGATGCCCGGGCTGAACAGCGCGATGCGGAACGCGCGCTGCTTTTGGCGCGGGACGAGTTGGTAGCAGCCGAGGATCAGGCCGAATTGCGGGCTCGGGCGCATAAGCGTCAGTTGGATTTGCAATCGCGTGGCGTTGGCACGGCGTCGACGGTGGAAACCGCTGAGCTGGCGGCAGCGGCGGCGCGCCAGGTGGTGTTGTCACGGCGTCAGGCGGTGGCCTCGTCCGAGGGCCGGGTGGATCAGGCCATCACCAAACTGGCGCGCGCTGGTATTGCGTTGGACGGGGCGAAACGCGATTTGGCGGATACTACGCTGGAGGCAGCGTTTGACGGCATGCTAAGTGCTGTATCGCTGGTCGAAGGGCGGCTGGTATCGGCCAATGAAAAGCTGGCAGAGCTGGTAGACCCAACGGCGTTGGAGGTGGCGTTCCGGGTATCCACCGCGCAATTTGCTCGATTGCTGGATGATAGCGGCGCGTTGGTGCCTGCAATAGTGGTGGCATCGCTGGATGTCACCGGCGGCGGGCTGGTGGCACAAGGTCGGATCAGTCGCGATAGCGCGGCGGCGGGCGAGGGCCAGTCTGGCAGGTTGATCTTTGCCCGGCTGAAGTCGGCATATGGGTTCAAGCCGGGTGATTTTGTTACCGTTTCGGTTGAGGAACCCCCCATCGATAACGTGGTCCGCGTGCCTGCCTCCGCGCTGGATGCGGCAGGCCGGGTGCTGGTGCTGGGGGCCGAGGACCGGTTGGAAGCGCTTGAGGTTCAACTTGTACGGCGACAGGGAGATGACGTGCTGTTGCGTGGTGACGGGCTGGAAGGGCGCGAGGTGATTATCGGGCGCACACCGCTGCTGGGAGCGGGTATCCGCGTGCGCCCCTTGCGTGACGAAGCGACGGCCCCCAAAGCGGCGCTGCTAGAGTTGACCGAGGAACGCCGCGCCCGGCTGGTGGCCTTTGTTGAAGGCAACAGCCGGATGCCGGACGAGGTAAAGGCGCGGCTGTTGGGGCAATTGGCCGAGGTAAAGGTGCCCGCACAGGTAGTCGAACGGATTGAATCGCGGATGGGGGGGTGAGACCATGGTCTGTGCCGACCTATTCAGGTGCGCAGTGGGGGGGGCCGCACTACGGAATTTATATAAATTCCGTATAAGAAAATTTAAATTTTCTTGGCAAATTTCTTTAAAGAAATTTCTTCCTCGGCCTGTTGGGTCAGGGGAATCGTATGATACGTGATATTCCCCGCACGGCAGGTGGCTTACTGTCTTATTTTACCCGACATCGGACGGCGGCGAACCTGTTACTGGTGGTGCTGCTGGTTCTGGGCGCCGCAGCCATTCCAAACATGCGAGCGCAGTTTTTCCCCGACGTGATCCTGGACAAGGTCAACGTCAACGTCACTTGGGAAGGGGTCGGCCCCGAAGACGTAGATGGCGCGATTGTGCAGATTCTGGAACCGGCCTTGCTGGCGGTGGACGGGGTCGAAAGCTCATCCTCAGTGTCACGCGAGGGGCAGGCGGCGATTGTGCTGGAGTTTGAGCCGGGCTGGGATATGGGCCGGGCGGCGGATGACGTGCAGGTGGCGGTGGATGCCATCACCACCCTGCCGGACGAGGCCGATGATCCGGTCGTGCGCCGTGGTGTGTGGCGTGATCGGGTGACAGATGTAGTGATCACCGGGCCAATCGCACCAGAACAGTTGGCGCTATTTGCCGACGAATTTGTCACCCGGTTGTTCGCGGTTGGTGTCACGCGGGCGACGATCCGGGGCGTGGCCGCGCCGCAGACAATTATCGAGGTGCCCTCGGCCAGTTTGATCGCCAATGACGTTGGCATGTCTGACATTGCCACCGCAATCGCCGCCGAGGTCAACGCCGATCCGGCGGGCGATGTGGGCGGCGGCAATGCGCGGGTACGCACCGGTACGGAAAAGCGCAGCCCAGAGGATATTGCCGGAATTGTGCTGAACTCAAACCCCGACGGGTCAAAGTTGACCATTGGTGATGTGGCGGCTATCCGGGTCGAAGGCGTGGATCGCAATCGCAGCTATTACGTGGGTGACAATCCGGCGATGTCGGTGCGGGTCGATCGATCTGATGGTGGCGATGCGATCCGTATTCAGCATGTTGTGGAAGACGTCGCGGCCGAGATGCAGCTAAGCCTGCCCCACGGGGTAACGGTCGAGCTGATCCGCACCCGTGCGGCGGCGATCACCGGGCGGCTGGACATATTGGTGGATAACGGGCTGGTGGGTCTGGTTCTGGTGGTGGCGCTGCTGTTCCTGTTCCTGAACGCGCGCATTGCGTTCTGGGTGGCGGCGGGCATTCCGGCGGCGATGTTTGCGGCGATTGCGCTGATGTATGCCGCCGGGCTGACCATTAACATGATCAGCCTGTTTGGCCTGATTATCACGCTGGGCATCGTGGTGGATGATGCAATTGTGGTGGGCGAGCATGCTGATTTCCGCGCTCGAAGGTTGGGCGAACATCCGGTTGTGGCCTCGGAAAACGCGGCGCGGCGGATGGCGATGCCGGTGTTCGCCGCGACTCTGACCACGGTGATTGCTTTCTTTGGGCTGGTTGCCATCGGAGGGCGGTTTGGCGATTTGATCAAGGATATCCCGTTTACGGTGATTGTGGTGCTGCTGGCGTCGCTGGTCGAATGTTTCCTGATTCTGCCGCATCACATGAGCCACGCCATTGCTCATTCCACCAAAGAGCATTGGTATGACTGGCCCAACCGGGTGGTCAATCGGGGCTTTCGCTGGGTGCGGGACCATCTGTTCCGCCGCCTGATCGCTTGGGTGGTCTGGGGGCGTTATGTGGTGTTGGCGGGCGCGCTGGTGATCCTGGCCAGCCAACTGGCGCTGTTCATCCGCGGTGATGTGCAGTGGCGGTTCTTCAACGCACCGGAACGCGGATCAGTTTCCGGCAACTTTGCCATGGTCGAGGGCGCGACCCGCGCCGACACGCTGGCGATGATGCGCGAGATGCAGCGCGCCACCGAAGAGCTGGGCGCAAAATATGCTGCCGAAAACGATGGTGTGAACCCGCTGGATTACGTGATGGCCGAGGTTGGCGGTAACGGCGGGCGCGGGTTGTCGGGGGTTGAAACCAAGGACAAGGACCTGTTGGGCGGCATTTCGATTGAACTGATCGACGCCGATCTGCGCCCCTATTCCAGCTTTGCCTTTGTGGCAAAATTGCAGGACGCGGTGCGCCGCCATCCGCTGGTGGAAACCGTGTCCTTCCGCGGCTGGCGATCGGGGCCGGGGGGCGACGCACTGGATGTGCAGTTTTTCGGCGCCGAGGTGCAGACGCTGAAAGACGCGTCTGAGGATCTGAAGGCGGCGTTGCTACGCTACCCCGAGGTATCGGCGGTCGAGGATAACCTGGCCTATGACAAGGAAGAGCTGATCCTGGATCTGACCGCGCAGGGCCAGGCGCTGGGGTTCACCATTGACGGGCTGGGGCGGTCGTTGCGCGCGCGCCTGAACGGGATAGAAGCCGCGACCTATCCTGACGGCCCGCGCAGTGCGGCGATCCGGGTTGAACTGCCCGAGGGAGAGCTGACGGCAGATTTTATGGAGCGCACCTATCTGCGTACCCCCAAGGGCGCCTATGTGCCGCTGGCTGATATTGTCAGCGTCACCCAGCACACCGGGTTTTCGTCTGTGCGGCGTGAAAACGGCATCCGGCTGATTTCGGTGACGGGTGATATATCCGAGGATGATCCGGCGCGGGCTGAAGAAATTTCGCAAGCGCTGGAGACTGAAATTCTGCCAAAGATCGCCAGCGAGCGGCAGGTGGAATGGCGATTGTCTGGCCTTAGCGAGCAAGAGAATGATTTTCTGAACGATGCGCGCACCGGGCTGATCCTGTGCCTGACCGGTATCTATCTGGTGCTGGCCTGGGTGTTTTCCAGCTGGACGCGGCCTGTGGTGGTGATGGCGATCATCCCGTTTGGGTTGGTTGGGACCATCTGGGGGCATAACGTGTGGGACGTGCCGCTAAGCATGTTCACGGTGGTGGGGCTGTTGGGGATGACCGGGATTATCATCAATGACAGCATTGTTCTGGTGACCACAATCGACGAATACGCCACTGATCGCGGGTTGATCCCGTCGATCATCGACGGCACCGCAGACCGGTTGCGCCCGGTGATGCTGACCACGCTGACCACGGTTCTGGGGCTGGCGCCGCTGCTGTTTGAACGTTCGCAACAGGCGCAGTTCCTGAAGCCGACGGTGATCACACTGGTCTATGGGCTGGGATTCGGGTTGCTGTTGGTGCTGCTGGTGGTGCCCGCCTTGGTGGCGGTGCAACGCGATGTGTCGCGGCCCATCGCGGCACTGCGCCGGGCATTGCGCGGGCCAAACCGTGGGGCCAATCGCGGGATGCGGCCGCTGATGGGGGTGACCGGGCTGATGCTGATGGGCTGGCTGGCGGTGACGATGGGGTCGGCGGCGGTGACTGGTGCCTTGCCTGATGCCCTGCTGGAGCGGTTGCCGTTCCTGGCAGAGATGGCACCAATGCAGGCGGGGCTGGTGCTGTTTGTGCCGGGGGCTTTGGCAATCGTACTGGTGGTCTATCTGTTGGCGGTGCTGTTTGGCGACCGCAAACTGGCGCGGGCGGTTTAAGCAGCACCCGGATCAAGGGAACCCGGTTAAACGCAACATGGCGTGGTGGCGGCGTGGTGTTCCTTTCAGGTCTTGGCCCCAGAGGCTGCGTCCGACGCCATGGGCGCAAAAACCATGACAGCCCGCACGCTACACCATCCTTCTTCCTAGAGTGTTTCCAATCCAGCCAATTGGGCTGGACATGCTCTAGCCTTGCCAAATTTCTATGACCGCAGGGGGAAGACCCGATGGCAAGACATCAGGCATTCTGCGCCGCAAAGTCTGACATGTTCCCCAAAATGACGTTTTCAGGCGAGTTTCTGAAGGAACAGGGGGGTTTGATGCCCCCAAGCACCATTTGGAAAGGGATTGCTGATGCTCAGCGAAGCAAAATACCGAACACAGCTTTTGCAGGCGTATATGGTCGATCTGGGCATCCGCAACGCGCTGTTTACCGACGAAAGTTCTATCGCTTATCTGGCCGGGTTCTGGGGCTATCTGGGCATCGAGTTTGGCCGCCCAACCATGTTGGTGATCCCGGCCGAGGGCGATCCGGTGGTGATCACCCCGCTGATGGAAAGCGAGATGGTCGCGCAGATGACCTGGCTAACCGATATCCGCGTATGGGAGGATTTCGGCCAGCGCAGCTGGGCCTTGGTTCTGGGAGAGGTGATGGGGGACACCCCGGGTGATATCTGGATCGAACGGGCGCATATCCCGGCAATTGTGCGCACCTATCTGGATGACCGCTATCCCGGGGTCCCCCTGCACGATATCGGTCCGGTTCTGGGCCGTTTCCGGATGATCAAATCGCCGCTAGAGATTGACGTGATGCGCCAGGCGGGCGCGGTGGCCGGGGCGATGATGGCGGCGGCACATGGCTCGCTGTCCGAGGGTGCACAGGAATATGAAAGCGCGCTGGCGGTGATTGCGGCCGGCACCCGCAAGGCCGCCGGGTTCCTGACCGACAAGGGATGGGAACGGTTCGTCTCGCCGATGATCCACAACCTGCAAATCCTGCAAAGCGGGCAGGACACGTCGATGGTGCATCGCCGCGCCTCGGTAAAGGCCTATCAGCGCGGTGACCCGGTTTATTTCTGTTTCTGCAACATGGCGCAGTTCAAGCAATACAAGCTGGGCTTTGACCGGATGTTCCATATCGCCGAGGTCTCGGACGTGGCCGCGCGGGTGCAACAGGCGGCGATTGATGCGCAACAAGCGGCGATTGCCGCGATCCGTCCGGGGGTTCAGGCGCAAGAGGTGGCGGCGGCGGCGAATGAGGTTTACGCGGCACGCGGCTATGCAACCGGCTATCGCACGGGGCGGTCGATTGGCGTGGCCTATCTGGAGGCGCCCGAGTTGAAGGCGGGCGACGAAACTGTGTTGCAACCGGGGATGACCTTTGCGGTCGATGGCGGCATCTCGATTGATGGGGTCACGGCAGGGCGGATCGGGGATTCGATTGTGGTGACGCAATCCGGGTGCGAATATCTGACCGACTATCCCCGCCAGTTGCTTGTGACAGAACCTTAGATATGGCAGCAGATTTCCGTCTGGCACTGGCGCAATCGCCAGGGGAGCTGTCCGGGTCCGAGGCCCGCTTGGCTTGGCTGGAGGCCCTGTTGCCTGAGGTCACCCAAGGTGGGGCTGCGTTGCTGTTGTTGCCAGAGCTGTTTGCGACCGGCTATCATATCGGAGACCAACTACGTGATCTGGCCGAAGCCGTTGATGGGCCCATTGCCCGGCGCATTGCGGCGCTGGCGCACGACAATGGCGTGGCCATCCATTACGGGTTTGCCGAACGCGATGGTGCGAATGTTTTTAATGCGGCTCAATGCTTTGGCCCGGATGGCGCGCGTCTGGGCGGGCACCGCAAACTGGTCCTGCCACCGGGGTTTGAACGCGATCTGTTTGCCGCAGGGCAGGGGTGCACCCTGTTCACCTGGCGCGGTATCCGCATCGCGACGCTTATCTGTTATGACGTGGAATTTGGCGAAACCGTGCGCCATGTGGCGGCGCAGGGCGCGCAGTTGGTTCTGGTGCCGACGGCGCTGGGGGCGGACTGGGGCTGGGTGGCGCATGGCATGATCCCGACACGGGCTTATGAAAACGGGGTGTTTCTGGCCTATGCCAACAGTGCAGGCGTGGAAAACGGCCTGTCCTATCTGGGGGCCAGCGTTATCGCCGCCCCGGATGGTCAGGAACTGGCCCGTGCCGGGAGGGGGCCACAGGTGATTTTTGCGGATCTGGATATGGGCCGCGTGGCCCGCGCCCAGCAACGCCTGCCGTACCTTAAGGACCGCGCACAGATCGCGTTTTCCTGACCTGTTGACGGGTCAGGCAAACGGATCTTGCGGATAACCCACCCGCGCCAGGTACAAGCCCTGCGGCGGGCAGACCGGCCCGCAGGCGGCGCGGTCGCGTGCCTGAAGCGCTGTGCGCACGTCTTCTGGTGTCCAGGATCCGGCGCCAACGCGCTCCAGCGTGCCGACAAAGCTGCGCACTTGGTTGTGCAGAAACGACCGGGCACGCACATGAAAATGCACCTCTGGCCCGGAAAACCCCTGCACGGCTTCAATCCGCAACTCATCCAGTGTTTTGACCGGGCTGGGCGACTGACAGATGGTTGACCGGAAGGTGGTGAAATCATGCCGCCCCAGCAACATATCCGCCCCTGCCTGCATCGCCGGAATATCCAGTGGGTTTTTGACCTGCCAGACTTGCCCCAAATCATGGGTCACCGGGGGGCGCCGCACCAACAGGCGAAACAGATACTGCCGTTCCTGCGCGGAAAACCGGGCGTGCCAGGCGTCATCTACCCGCGCCACTGCCAATATCGCCACCGGATTGGGTTTCAGGTGATAATTCAGCGCCTCGGACAGACGATACGGCTCCCACTCGCGTTCCAGATCGCAATGCGCCACCTGTCCCTGCGCGTGCACCCCCGCGTCGGTGCGCCCGGCGGCGGCGATCTTGTGCACGCCCGGTTGCAGCCGCGATAATGCGGTCTCGACCGCGCCCTGAACCGACGGACGGTGGGTTTGTCGCTGCCATCCGGAAAACGGCGCGCCTTGGTATTCGATTTTAAGTGCATAGCGTGGCATGGGGCGCTGCGTAACGCGCAGATGCGCGCGCGGCAAGACCTCTGGTAACACAGACGCGCGCGGCCTATTCTGGACACAGGGAAATCGGGGCAGGACAGCGTTTTGGGTATTTCAAATCTCGCCGATGGTCTGGTGCGTGGGGTGGAAAGCGTTGGCGATGCGGTTTCCGAGGCGTTGTTTGAACCGGTGATCCGGCTGGGCGTCACCGGGTTGGCGCGCTCGGGCAAAACGGTGTTCATCACGTCACTGGTGGCCAACCTGCTGGATCGGGGCCGGATGCCGGGGCTGGCCGCCGCGCAACAGGGCCGGATAGAGGCCGCGTTTCTGCAACCCCAGCCCGACGATACCGTGCCGCGGTTTGACTATGAAACTCATCTGGGTGCGCTGACCGCCGCCAAACCCCACTGGCCCGACAGCACCCGTGCTATATCGGAACTGCGCCTGTCGCTGCGGGTGCGCCCCACAGGGTTGCTGGCAGGGCTGCAGGGGCCGCGTACCGTGCATCTGGATATCGTGGATTACCCCGGCGAATGGCTGCTGGATCTGGCATTGCTGGACAAATCCTATGATGATTGGGCCAGCAATGCCCTGTCATGGATGAACAATCGCACCTGCGCCCAGGGTTTCATGGAAGGCGCCCGCGCGCTGGACCCGGAGGCGGCGCATGACGAAGGGGTGGCGCAGGATCTGGCGAAACGCTTTACCGCCTATCTGCACGCCGCGCGGGCGCAGGGGGTGTCTGATTGCACGCCGGGGCGGTTTCTGCTGCCAGGGGATTTGCAAGGCTCGCCGGTGCTGACTTTTGCGCCGATCCCCTTTGTCGGGCCGTCACAGCGCGGGTCGCTGCACCGCGAGATGCAGCGCCGCTACGAGGCCTATAAGGCGCGTGTCGTCAAACCGTTCTTTCGCGATCATTTCTCGCGGATCGACCGGCAGATCGTGCTGGTGGATGCGCTGGGCGCGATCCATGCAGGTCCGCGCGCAGTGGAAGACCTGCGCGCCGCGATGGGCGATATTCTGGGGGCGTTTCGCCCCGGTCGCAACGCTTTTCTGACCCGGTTGTTGCGTGGCAAACGGGTTGAAAAAATCCTGTTTGCCGCCACCAAGGCAGATCATCTGCACCACAGGCAACACCCGGCCCTGACCGGTATAATCGAGGCCCTGACCCGCGATGCCCGCGACCGCGCGCAGTTTGCTGGCGCCGAAACCGCCGCCCTGTCCATCGCCGCCCTGCGCGCCACCACCGAAGAGATGCGCGACCATGGCGGCCAATCCCTGCCTTGCGTGCGCGGCACTTTGCTGGAGACTGGCAAACAGGCGGCGTTTTACCCCGGTGCCTTGCCCGAAGACCCCGGCCAGTTGCTGGGTCCGGCGCGGGATGGCGCCGAAAGTTGGCTGGGTGCTGATTTTCAGGCGATGTCCTTTGCGCCCGCGCCGCTGGTGCTGAAACCTGGCGATGGCCCGCCGCATATCCGGCTGGACCGGGCGGCGGAATTTCTGATCGGGGATCGGTTGTGACGGTCCGGCTAAGACCGGCCCGGTCCACGGATGCGGGCAAGCTGGGGGTGATCCTGAAGCAGTTTCAGGACCATAACGACTGGATGCCCGATCTTTACACTGCCGGGGAAACTATCGCCTTTTGCGGCGCGCTGATTGATCGCGGCTGGGTTACGGTGGCGATGTTGGATGATCGGGTGGTGGGATTTCTGGCGCGCGACGACGNCGAGATTTGCGCNCTNTACCTGACGCGCCGGGCCTTTGGNAAAGGCGTCGGCCGGGCGTTGCTGGAGGATGCCAAGACCCGCAGCACCCGTCTGACCCTGCGGGTGCTTCAGGCCAACACAGGCGCGCAGCGGTTTTACCGGCGTGAAGGCTTTGCCGAGGTCGGGCGCAGTGACGGCGTGGATAATGATGAAAACCTGCCCGATATTGCCTATGTCTGGCCAAAGGAGACCGCGACATGACCCAAGGGCCGGTTCTGATTGATCTGAGCGATAAAGGCACGCCGCCTGCAAGCGTCGCCGAGGCGCCTCCCGTACCCGACTTGACGCTGCCTGCGCCCGAGGGTCAGGCGATGCAGATGGCGGCCAGGCTGGCCACGCGCAAGCCCTCATGGCTGGCGCGCTGGTTCTGGGGGCTGGCGCTGGCGGTGGTTGGCGCGATGGTGTCGGTTGCGGCCTGGGATTTCGCCACCGGCCTGCTGACGCGTGCGCCGGTTCTGGGCTGGATTGTCGCCGGGGTGATGGTGGCGTTTATTGGCGTGCTGCTGATTATCGCGCTGCGCGAGATTGCAGCGATTGCCCGGTTGGGGCGGATCGATACGCTGCACCGCGCGGCGGATGCCGCATTGGCCACAGATGATCTGACACAGGCGCGTCAGGTCAGCGACCGGCTGGTACGGTTTTATGCGGGGCGCGACGACACAAGCTGGGGCCGTCAGCGGTTGGCTGAACGCGGGCCGGAACAGTTTGATGCTGCCGCCCTGCTGGCGCTGGCCGAGGACGAGCTGCTGACGCCCCTTGACGCCGCCGCCAGCCGCGAGGTCGAGGCCGCCGCACGTCAGGTGGCCACTGTCACCGCGCTGGTGCCGCTGGCGCTGGCCGATGTGGCCACCGCCTTGGCCGCCAACTTGCGGATGATCCGCCGGGTGGCCGAGATCTACGGCGGGCGATCCGGGTTTATCGGTAACTGGCAGCTGACCCGTGCGGTGTTCACCCATCTGGTGGCCACCGGTGCTGTGGCGGTGGGCGACGATTTTCTGGAACCGATTTTGGGGGGCTCGATCCTGTCGAAACTGTCGCGGCGCTTTGGCGAGGGGCTGGTTAACGGTGCACTCAGCGCCCGGGTCGGGGTCGCCGCGATGGAGGTTTGCCGCCCACTGCCGTTTTCCAAGGATCGCCGCCCATCGGTGCGCGGCATCGTTGGGCGGGCGCTGGGCGGTTTATTTACCAGTAAAGGCCAATAAGCTGTTGGGGGTGTATCCGGCGGTGTGTAAACCTTGGGCGCGTCGGGGGTGCTGGCGCATAATATCACCGANAGATAGGGTGCCCCCATGACAGAGCACGGTCACAGCCCGCAGGAAATCGCCGACCGGATTGGCGCGCCGCTAGGGCGCGGGGTGTTGCGCGATGTGGTTTATGGCGCGATTGACGGATCAGTCACCACGTTTGCCATTGTTGCCGGTGTCGCCGGTGCGGGCTTGTCGCCGTTTGTGATTATCGCACTGGGTCTGGCGAATGTGCTGGCCGACGGGTTTTCCATGGCGGCTGGCAATTATTCGGCAACCAAGGCCGAGCGTGACAATATCATGCGTATCCGCGCCATTGAGGAACGTCATATTGTCACCTACCCCGAAGGTGAGCGGCGCGAAGCGCGGGCGATCCTGGAACAGAAAGGCCTGACCGGGGATGTGCTGGAGCAAGCAACCGATGCCATCATCGCGGACCGGGAGAACTGGATCGCGCTGATGCTGGAAGGCGAATACGGGCTGGGCGGGGTGGACCCGCACCCGATGCGCGCGGCGATGGCGACGTTTCTGGCGTTTCTGGTGGCCGGGATGATTCCGCTGTTGCCNTTTGTGNTTGGCCTGAGTCAGGCATTCGTACTTTCGGCGTGGATGACCNTGGGGTCGTTCTTTGCCATTGGCGCGTTGAAAAGCCGGTGGGCGTTAACGTCCTGGTGGCGATCCGGGGGCGAGACGTTGCTTATCGGCGGGGCGGCGGCCGCGATTGCCTATGGGGTCGGGACGCTTTTCCACGGATAGCCAAACACCGGGTCTAGCCTTTTCAACAGCTTCCAGGGAAATGTTTTGAGCTCGAAACATTTCACATCCCGTTAGGTTTTGTAAATAAACGCACAAAAAGCTTAATGCTCTGGGGAAAGGCCGTTGTTTGGGGCGCACGGCGATGACTGTAGTGAACCCGATGCAGTCATGAACCCGCAAAGGTTTCGATATACCGCATAGCCCTGTAGACCAGCGTGCGATGCCCCGAAGGATCTGAGATGACCACCGCCAAATATGACTCGTATGTAATCTGCACGTCTCCGCGCAGCGGCAGTACGTTGTTGTGCGAATTATTGCGGGCAACGGGCATCGCGGGAAACCCAGCCTCTTATTTTCACCGGCCTTCTGTTTCGGACTGGTTGGCGGGTTTGATCTGTCTCTTGAAACGGCAGCCTCGGAACGGGATGTTCTGGAGGCCATTTTTCAAGCTGTAATCGCGAAAGGGTGCCTTGGGACGGGTATGTTTGTGTATCTGACGCGGCATGACAAGATCAAACAGGCGGTGTCGTATGTGAAGGCGCCACAAACCGGTTTGTGGCATGTGGCCGCGGACGGCACAGATCTGGAACGGCTTTCACCGCCGCAAGAGCCGGTTTGCGATGGCGACGAAATCCGGGCCTGTGTCGAAACAATGACGACCTATGATCGCGACTGGGAAGACTGGTTCAAAAGGCAAGGCATTGATCCGGTTCGCAACGCCGCGACCGGGATCAGGCCGGGCGTTAAAAAGCTGGCAGATGGCATCAACCAAGATTGGGTGGCGCGGTTTGTTGCCGAGGTCGACACCGCCTGAGCGAGGCTGCTTTAAAGGCCGTAATGCAGTGTACAGCTGCCGTTGGTCATCGTCCGGGCTGTTGGGTTCAGAGACCAGGTGGCAAACCGGGCGGGGGCGTTCGGTGGCCCTCCCCCAGAGGGGGAGGGCGGTTGTGCCGGGGCGTTAGCTAAGCGCTTCGTTACAGCGGTTGCAGACGCCCGGATGGCTGTGGCGGCCGACATCGGGCAGGATTTTCCAGCAGCGCAGGCATTTCTCGCCCGTTGCCTTTTCGAACACCACGCCGACGCCGTCGGTTTCCGGCAGGCGGAAGGCCTCGTCCGGGCTGGGGTCGCTGGTGAGGACAACGCCAGAGGTGATGAACAGATCATCCGTGGGCAGTGATCGTAACAGGGCCAGCACGTCGGAGCTTTCCAGATGCACCACCGGGGCGGCTTCGAGGCTGGAGCCGATCACTTTGCCCTGGCGCTGAACCTCTAGCGCTGCGGTCACCACGCGGCGCACTTTTCGCACTTCGGCGACCTGTGCGGCCAGGGTGTCATTGCGCCAGTCGGCAGGCATGTCGGGCATGTCCAGAAGGTGCACAGAGCTGTCGTCGCCCGGGAAGCGTTCCAGCCAGACCTCTTCCATGGTGAACACCAGCACCGGGGCCAGCCAGGTGGTCAGGTGGTGGAACAGGATATCCAGCACGGTGCGGGTGGCCCGGCGCCGTTCGGTATCGCCGTCGCAATACAGCGCATCCTTGCGGATGTCGAAATAGAACGCCGACAGATCCACCGTGGCAAAGGTGAACACCGCCTGGAACACCCCCTGAAAATCATAGGCCGCATAACCGGCGCGCACGGTTTCGTCCAGCTCGGCCAACCGGTGCAGCACCCAGCGTTCCAGCGGAAGCATATCGGCGGGGTCCATGCGGTCGGATTCGGAGAAATCAGCCAGCGACCCCAGCATGAACCGCATGGTGTTGCGCAAGCGGCGATAGCTGTCGGCGACCCCTTTCAGGATTTCCGGGCCGATGCGGTGGTCATGGGTGTAATCGGTCTGGGCCACCCACAGCCGCAGGATGTCGGCACCGTACTGGCGCACCACCTCTTCCGGCACAATGGTGTTGCCCAGCGATTTGGACATCTTGGTGCCCTTTTCGTCCAGCGTGAACGCATGGGTGATCACCCCACGATAGGGGGCCCGCCCTATGGTGCCGCAGGCCTGCAACATTGACGAATGGAACCAGCCGCGATGCTGATCGGTACCTTCCAGATAGACATCCGCCAGCCCGTCTTCGCTGCCGTCTTCGCGGTCGCGCAGCACAAAGGCGTGGGTGGAACCGGAATCAAACCACACATCCAGAATGTCGAACACCTGATCATAGTCATCCGGGTTATGATCGCTGCCCAGGAAACGCTCTTTGGCGCCGGTCTTGTACCAGGCATCCGCGCCTTCGGCCTCGAACGCTTGCAAAACGCGGGCGTTGACGGACGGGTCGCGCAACAGGAAATCGGTGTCGGTGGGCAGCGTGCCACGCTTGGTGAAACAGGTTAGCGGCACACCCCAGGCGCGTTGACGCGACAACACCCAGTCGGGGCGCGCCTCGATCATCGAATACAGCCGGTTGCGCCCGGTTTTCGGCGTCCATGTCACCAGTTCGTCGATGCTGGTCAGGGCGCGTTCGCGGATGGTGGTGCCATACGTGTCCTGCCCGTCGCCGACGGGGCGGTCGATGGCAGCAAACCATTGCGGCGTGTTGCGATAGATCACCGGCGCTTTGGAACGCCAGGAATGCGGATAGCTGTGCTTGATCTTGCCGCGCGCCAGCAGCCCGCCGACCTCGGCCAGTTTGTTGATCACGGCGGCGTTGGCGTTGCCCTCTTTGCCGTTGGGTTTCAGGATCGCCTTGCCGCCAAAGAACGGCAGATCGGCGCGGAACCGGCCGTCTTCCATCACGTTATAGGTGATGACCTGTTCCAGCATCCCGAGATCGCGGTAGAGTTCAAATTCCTCCATCCCGTGGGACGGGGCGCAGTGGACAAACCCGGTACCTTCTTCGTCGCTGACAAAATCGGCGGCGCGGAAATCGCGCAGGTCGTCCCATTCGCCGTTGCCGCCTTCGGCACCTTTCAGCGGGTGTTCAAGGCTAAGCGCGCTGAGTTCGCCCGCTGTCACATCGCGCACACGGCGATACATGTCGTCATCCAGACGGGCGCGGCCCATCACATCGGCGGCGCGGGTATCGGCAAGGATGAATTTGTCGCCTGCACTGGCCCAGCATTCGTCGGGGGCGCCGGTGACTTCGTACAGGCCATAGGAAATGCCGTCGCCATAAACCACAGCCTTGTTGGACGGCATGGTCCAGGGGGTGGTTGTCCAGATCACCACAAAGGCGCCCTTTAGCTCATTCAGCCTGTCAAAAGCGGCTTTCTTTTTTTCCGGGGAAAGTGATCCGTCGGGACGGTCGGCAACCTGAACCGGCATTGCGGATTCGTCGCTCACCCGGAACTTCACCCAAACGGTAAAGCTTTCCTTGTCGTGATATTCCACCTCGGCCTCGGCCAGGGCGGTCTGTTCGATGGGGGACCACATCACAGGCTTGCTGCCCTGATACAGCAC
>JGI24025J20009_10000423_pt1 | contig 32777 bp, 32 predicted proteins | sample Cruoilmetagenom3_FD_20009 | JGI IMG/M metagenome (IMG submission 20009) | reverse complement strand
ATATTAGAAAGTTTCCAAAGAGCGAAGATGGTGCAGTCACAGTCGATTGGGTTGTGCTGACAGCAGTCGTTCTTGGCCTTGCAGGAGCCGTCGTCGTTTCAGTTCAAGACGGAACCGAAAGCGCGGGATCGTCGGTTAGCACATACTTATCTGACCGCACTGTGGATGCAGGATTTTGAAGGAAAAGATACTCCTTCACCTTCGCACTGACAGATTTGCACCTCAAATTGGCTGCATTTGTGGGAAATGGTGAAGTCGAAACACAAAACCGCCCGTAATGTCGGGCCAAACAAAATGAGGTGCCCCAATGCGAGCAGTTTTTGGATTGGTATTGATTGTCGGGATCGCCCTGGCGGGTGGGGCCGTGATGATGGCAAAGAACTATATCACCACCTACCAGAATGAGCTGAACAGAGAACGCCAGGCGCGCGCGAAGATTGTTCCGACTGTAGAAGTTTTCGTCGCCGAGCGCCCATTGCATTACGGCGAGATGCTGGATGTTGAGGCAGTTCGTGCGGTTCTTTGGCCGGAAAATGCCATACCCGAAGGGGCTTTTGTCGATCGTGAGGCGTTGTTCCCGGCCGACAATGCAAAACCGCGGTTTGTGCTGCGTACAATGGAAAAAGACGAGGCCATCCTTGCTATCAAAGTTACCAGCCCGGGTGAAGACGCCGGCCTGACATCGCAGCTTGAGCGCGGAATGCGCGCCTTTGCAATCAGGGTCGACGTGACCACCGGCGTGTCCGGCTTTTTACGGCCGGGTGACAAGGTCGATGTGTACTGGACCGGGAGCATTCGCGGAACGGCAGAAGGCGCGCGCGGCGAAATCACCCGCCTGATCGAATCCGGTGTAAAACTGATCGCCATTGACCAAAGCGCNGGCGGAGATCTTGACGGCACCGTCATCGCCCGCACCGTAACTGTCGCTGTTCGCCCGGAACAGGTGGCGGCACTGGCCCAGGCGCAAACCACCGGTCACTTGTCACTGTCGCTGGTTGGCGTAGGCGACGACACGATTGCCTCGGCGATTGAGGTCGATCAGCGGGCGCTGTTGGGCATGGGTGCCGTCGAAATCGCCCCGGAAATGGCCGAAGAAAAGATCTGCTCTGTCAAAACCCGCCGCGGGGCCGAAGTTGTGGTTATTCCAATACCTTGTACAAACTGATGCAATTTCAGGTTGTTATCCGGATACGGGCCGCGTTGTTGACGCGGCCCTTCGCGTTATGTTGCCAGTTATCCACATAAGCATCGGGTCAGAAACCATTGATTCTTGCAAAAATTCTGCTTCTGGCGCACAGTAACGCATACCCGGGCAACAAGACCCGAAAAATGAGGCGTGATCGGAGAGGCAGGTCACATGACAATTAGCTATTGGATGAAGGCCGCCCTGTTGGGGCTGGCTGTCGCATCTTTTCCCTTGGCAACAACAGCCAATGCAGAAGAATTGCGGGTTGTAAAAAGTGGTACGGCGGCAACGCTGGATGTGCCGATGAACCGGGCCGTTGTGGTCGAAAGCGACGTTCCGTTTTCCGAACTCAGCATTGCCAACCCAGGCATTGCCGATATTTCGTCATTGTCGGACCGCACGATATACGTGCTGGGTAAATCACCAGGCATTACGACGCTGACCCTGCTGGATGGCACGGGCCGGCTGATTACCAATGTCGAGGTCAAAGTGGCCGCCGACGTGACCGAATTCAAAGAACGGCTGCGTCAGATCCTGCCGGGTGAAAAGATAGAAATACGCACCGCCAATGACGGTATTGTACTGTCCGGCGTGGTTTCCAGTTCTCAGCGCCTGCAACGGGCTTTGGACCTGGCCGAGCGCTATGCGCCGGAACGGGTGTCCAACCTGATGAGCGTGGGCGGGGTGCAGCAGGTCATGCTGAAGGTTCGCTTTGCTGAAATGCAACGTGCCGTTTCCAAGTCACTTAGCGTTTCCTGGGGCTTTAATGGCGGCAACGACCTTGCCGTCAATGGCGGCACCGGAAGATTGAACAATCAACCAGGTCTGACCAACGCGCTGAGTGGCAATATTCCGATCACCAACGACAGTGCCGGTGCGGTCTTGTTTGGCTTTAACGCCGGTTCGGTACAGGTTGGCCTGTTGCTGGAAGCGCTTGAGCAAAAAGGCGTTGTGCGCACCCTGGCCGAGCCGAATCTTTCCGCCCTGTCAGGGCAGGAGGCCAAGTTCCTGGCAGGTGGCGAATATCCCATTCCGGTTCCCCAGGAAGACGGCGTAATCACCATTGAATACAAGCCCTTCGGCATTGAAATGAACTTCATCCCAAGGGTGGTTGATGGTGATATCATCAATCTTGAGTTGATGGCCGCCGTGTCTGCCATCGACTCGTCCAATTCGATCACCATCAACGGGTCCGAAGTGGCGGCCTTTACCCGGCGCGAAACCACAACCACTGTGGAAATGCGCGACGGCGAAAGCTTTGCCATTGCCGGCCTGATCGAAGATCAGTTTCTGGACAACGCGTCGTCCTTGCCCTGGCTTGGCGATGTTCCGGTGCTTGGTGCCCTGTTCCGCAGTGCCGATTATCAGCGCAGCCAGACCGAGCTGGTGATTATCATAACCGCGCATCTGGTCACCCCGACACGGGGCGAGGCACTGGCCCTGCCAACCGATCGGGTGAAACCGCCCAGCGAAAAGGATCTGTTCCTGTTCGGAAAGGTATCGCGGACCGACAAACCGCAATCGCAGGCGGCCAGCGAAGTAGCAAAACAGGATTTCAGCGGGTCTTATGGCTATGTCATGGACTAAGCGAAAGGACAGGCAGATGTATAAATTGGTTACAACACTGGGTCTGACGGTCGCAATTGCCGGATGTGACTACGAAGCTGGCCATGCGGTGGACGGCGGCGCGTTCGGCAATGCCACCATGAACAACACCCTGGTTATGAACGGCGAGCGCGACTATGCCGTCAGCCTGGCCAACAGGTTCAACGAAGAAGTGCCGGCAACGGTCAACTTTGCCTTTGACAGCACGGTCCTGGACGCCCAGGCGCAGCAGGCTCTGGATGTTCAGGCCACCTGGATCCGCCAGTTCCCCGAGATTCGGTTCCGGGTTTACGGGTATACCGATCTGGTCGGCTCGAATGCTTACAACAAACGGCTGGGACAGCGCCGCGCCAATGCGGTTGTTCGCTATCTTACGGCCCGCGGCATCAGCCGGTCGAGGCTGGAGGCGGTGGTTTCCTATGGCAAGACCCAGCCGCTGATCCAGACCCAAGAGCGTGAACGCAAGAATCGGCGCGCCATAACCGAAGTATCCGGCTTCGTGAAACGCCATCCGACCGTTCTTGACGGCAAATATGCGCAAGTAGTCTATCGCGAATATGTCGAAAGTGCGGTTCCGCCTTCAGGTCTGACCGAATCTCAGGATGGCGGCGGCTTTGTAACCGGACAATAACCCCTGAAACAGGCTGATCGTAGCCTGTTTCCCTACAATTGGGTTTTTTTGGCCCAAATCTCGCCCAGATTACCAGCGAAATTATCCTCAATAGGCGACGTGTGACCAAACCGAGTCGCGCGCTGGCGAAAGCAGGACGGATCAGAAGGGGGCATTTCCCCTAACTGCCGCCTGTCAAGCCTCCGTAATGAGGATGAAGGCAATGAGCAGTGCAGCTCCGCAAACAGAAACCAGCCCGATATCGGCTTGTACCGTTAGTCGTGATGTTCAGAATTTCGATCTTCTGATCGAGGATATGGAAACCGCGCTTGGGGAAAACTGGGGTGATCTTGGTTTCGCCGAAGCTCTGGCCTTTTTTGGCCAGCCCGAGGCAGAAGGCCTGGAATTTGTCGCCCTGGCAATCGACAGCGAGGACGAAGACAATCTGGTCCTGTTGGGTGAGATTATTACCCAGGCCAAGGCCCGTAATATTCGGGTAATTCTGATCGCCGAAGACGTTACACCCGCCTCGCTGCACCAGTTGTTGCGCCAGGGTGCCGACGAATTTGTGCCCTACCCGCTTCCGGAACAGGAACTTCAGTCGGCCATAGAACGTCTGAACAAAAGCGAAATTGCCGCAGCCTCGGCGCAACAATCGGCACTTCAGCTGCAAACCGGCAGTTCCAAGGAAGGCGCACTGATTGTTGTTCACGGCCTTGCCGGAGGGTCCGGCGCGACCACGCTTGCGGTCAATCTTGCCTGGGAACTGACCCAGGTCGAGGAAGAAAGCCCACCCAGCGTGTGCCTGATTGATCTGGATCTGCAACACGGGTCCGTTTCGACCTATCTTGACCTGCCACGCCGGGAAATCGTGTTCGAGATGCTGTCCGAAACCGATAACATGGATGAAGAGATTTTCGGTCAGGCCCTTGTGACCTATGAAGACCGATTGCAGGTGCTGACGGCCCCGTCCGACATGATACCGCTTGATATTCTCGACCAGGAGGACGTTCAGCGGGTGATTGACCTGGCCCGCAGCCACTTTGATTATGTGGTGATCGACATGCCCAAGACATTGGTGATGTGGTCCGAGACCGTGTTGCAGGCAGCGCATGTATATTTCGCGACGATGGAGCTGGACATGCGCTCGGCGCAGAACGCATTGCGAATGAAGCGCGCGCTCCAGTCGGAGGATCTGCCATTCAACAAGCTCAGATTCGCGCTGAACCGGGCACCCAAGTTCACCGATCTCTCAGGCAAGAGCCGGGTCAAACGCATGGCCGAAAGTCTTGGTATTTCGATTGATTTGCAACTGCCCGATGGCGGCAAACAAATCACGCAATGCGGCGATCACGGCCTGCCGTTGGCAACATCCGCCGCCAAGAACCCGCTGCGCAAGGAAATTGCCAAGCTGGCACTGTCGCTGCACGAACTGGGTCGAAACGAAGCAGAAGCAGCTTAACAAAAGCAATGGGGTCTTAAAGCTATGTTTTCAAAGTACAAAAAACCTATTTCGAAGCCATCTCCGGCTGCGTCTGCCAAGGTTACCAACATTGCCGATGCGAAACCTGGTGCCGCCGCTCAACCGCCCGAGCCAGCCGCTTCACTTCGCAGACCGTTGAAAAAGAGCAGCGCGGAAACAGTGCCGCTCGACAAGGAGCGCAAGCGCAAAGAGCGCATGGGNGAGATCAAGATCGAGCTGCACCGCGAGTTGTTGGACAACCTGAACCTGGCCGCACTCGAGCGCGCCAGCGAGGCCGAGCTGCGCACCGAGATCAGTACAATTGCCAGCGAAATCCTTGAGGACAAGGGCATCGTGCTGAACCGCGAAGACCGGATGACCCTGAACAAGGAACTTTATGACGAGGTGACTGGCCTTGGCCCTCTGGAAACGCTTTTGCAGGATGAAACGGTCAACGATATTCTGGTCAACGGCCCGCAACAGATTTTTATCGAACGCGAAGGCAAGCTGGAGCTGACCGAAGTAACGTTCAAGGACGAAAAACACCTGCTGCGGATCATCGACAAAATCGTCTCGGCCGTTGGCCGGCGGGTTGATGAATCCAACCCTTATGTTGATGCCCGTCTGATAGATGGCTCGCGCTTCAACGCCATGGTGCCCCCCGTGGCGGTGGACGGCAGCCTGGTGTCGATCCGGAAATTCAAAAAGGACAAGCTGGGCATCGACGACCTGGTGGATTTCGGGGCCTTCACCGAAGAAATGGCCGCCTACCTTCAGGCCGCCGTCTCCACCCGCCTGAACATCATCGTCTCGGGCGGTACGGGTTCGGGCAAGACGACCACGCTGAACGCGCTCAGTTCCTTCATCGACAATGACGAACGTATCCTGACAATCGAGGATACGGCGGAACTTCAGTTGCAGCAGACCCATGTCGGCCGGATGGAAAGCCGCCCGCCCAACGTCGAAGGCAAGGGCGAAGTCAGCCCGCGCGACTGTCTCAAGAACGCCCTGCGGATGCGTCCGGACCGGATTATCGTCGGCGAGACACGCGGCGAGGAAGTTATCGACATGTTGCAGGCCATGAACACCGGCCACGACGGGTCGATGACCACAATCCACGCCAACAGCGCCCGCGACGGGGTATCCCGTCTGGAAAACATGATCGCCATGGCCGGCATCGAGATGCCTTTGAAAGCCATGCGCAGTCAGATTTCATCGGCTGTGAACCTGATTGTTCAGGCCAGCCGCCTACAGGACGGCAGCCGGCGCATGACCTCGATCACCGAGATTACCGGTATGGAGGGCGACGTGATCTCGATGCAGGAAATCTTCAAGTATCAGCGCGTCGGACTGACCCCGGACAACAAGATCCTTGGTCATTTCACCGCGACCGGCGTGCGCAGCCACTTTTCTGAGCGGTTCCGTATGTGGGGCTATGATCTGCCCGCGTCCATCTATGAACCCGTCAACCCAGAGGTACACTAATGCAACTCAGCGCAGAACCAATTATCTACGGTCTGATTTTTGTTGGCGTCCTGGTATTGGTCGAAGGCCTTTATCTGGTGGCCTTTGGCAAATCCATCAGCCTGAACAGTCGGGTCAACCGGCGCCTGGAAATGCTCAACAAAGGGGCGGCACGCGAACAGGTGCTGGAACAACTGCGCAAGGAAATGCAGCAGCACATGAAATCGCGGTCTATCCCGCTTTATTCGCTGCTGGCTGAAAAGGCGCAAAAGGCGGCGATCGCCTTTACCCCGCGCCAGTTGATCATGATCATGGGCGGTCTGGCGGTTGTGGCCTTTATCGGCCTTACCGTTGGCACTGAAACCGATCCGATCATACGTGTGGTTGCGTCGGTGTTTATCGGTATCGGGGCGGTGTATTTCTGGGTCAACAGAAAGGCCAAGAAACGCATGGGGATGATCGAGGAACAATTGCCTGATGCGGTCGAACTGATGGTGCGAAGCTTGAAGGTTGGGCATCCGTTTTCGTCGGCCATCACCATTGTCTCGAAAGAAATCGAAGACCCTCTGGCAACCGAATTCGGCATCATCGCCGACCAGAGCGCCTATGGTCGTGACGTTGGTGAATCGCTGAAGGAGATGGCCGAGCGGCTGGACATGCAGGACATGCGGTTCCTGGCCGTGGCCGTGACCATTCAGCAGCAATCAGGTGGTAACCTGGCCGAGATTCTGGCCGGGCTGGCGACCGTCATCCGCGCCCGGTTCCGCCTGTTCCGCAAGGTCAAGGCAATCACCGCCGAGGCGCAGTGGTCAGGCAAGTTCCTGTCGGCATTTCCGCTTGTATGTCTGGTTGGGCTCTTGGCGAACGATCCCACATATTACGATGGGGTTCTGGACCACGAGTATTTCATCCCGGCCTGTTTCGTCGTGGGCATCATGCTTACCATCAACCTGTTTGTCATGCGCAAGCTGACCGACATCAAAGTCTGAGGAATCGAGATGGAATTTCTGTCGCAAATCAACGACTTTCTGACCGGACAACTGGGTGAATTCGGTCCGCTGATCATTGTCGGAGCCTTAGGTCTGTTCATGATCCTTCTGGTCATCCCCCTTATGATGAGCCAGCCAGAAGACCCGATGAAGAAGCTCAAGCGCAACATCACCGATGAGGCCCAGAGCAAATCGAAGTCCAAGAAGGACCGGCTNCGGCAGAGCGGGCGAAACGAAAAGCTCGAGAAGTTCGCGACTTTCCTGGAACCCCAGGATGAGGAAGAACTNTCNGCCATGCAGCTAAAGCTGCGACAGGCCGGGTATGTGTCCAAGGACGCGGTCAGGTATTTTCATTTTCTTCAGATGGCTTTGGGTATTGTCGGGCTGATCGGCGGGGTGATCTATGTCACGATGCTGGGCAACAACGGTGAAGAAGTCGACACCCAGACCATGCTCATGTATGTCATCGGCCCTGGCGGGGCTGGCTACATGCTGCCCAAATACTGGGTGACCCGCCGCGTGGAAGCACGCAAGGAAGAAATCACTGGCGGATTTCCCGATGCGCTGGATATGATGCTGGTTTGTGTCGAGGCCGGTCAGTCACTGGACCAGTCGATCGTGCGTGTTGCCAGTGAATTAAAAGCCTCTTACCCGGCTCTGGGCGAAGAATTCGAAATTGTTGCCTATGAAATGAAGGCCGGTAAGGATAAATCGGCGGTTCTGCGCGATATGGGCACGCGTGCGGCGTGCAGGATGTGTCGTCCTTTGTTACTGTTCTGATCCAATCGACTTCGTTTGGTACCTCAATTTCGGATGCGTTGCGGGTTTATGCCAGTGAAATGCGGGATAAACGTGTTATGCGCGCCGAAGAGGCCGCAAACAAGTTGCCAACCAAAATGACCCTTGCCACAATGATGTTGACGGTTCCACCTTTGCTGATCATCCTTGTCGGACCTTCGGTCAAGGGTATCCAGGATCTGGGCGCTATGAGTAATTGACAATATGACACCTGAAGTGTGGTAAAATTTACCAGGACAGGGACGCCTGCTTGCCATCGCCGTTATCTCGGCGGTGGCTTCTTGCGGTCCGAAACCCATCTCGACCCTGGAAGACGGTCCCTACCCACCCGGTGTCGATCTGTCCAAAGAGGCCGTGGACGGCATTGAGGTCGGTCATCGGCTGATGGCGGCACAGCAATATGAGTTGGCGCTTGATGCGTTTACCCGCGCGGCGCTGGAACAGGGAATGACCGGGGAAATCCTGAACGGGTTGGGCACCGCCAATCTGGGGCTGGGGCGCCTAGGGCAATCAGAATTGCTGTTGCGCCGCGCAGTCGAGGCGGAACCGGATTGGCCCGAGGCCTGGAACAATCTTGGCGTTCTGTTGATGGAAAAAGGTGAAATCAGCGAGGCGCAGCAGATTTTGCACAAGGCATACGCGCTGGATAATGGCCAAAACGACTCAATCCGCGAAAATTTGCGCTTAGCACTCGCAAAATCGGAAAATGCTGATAATAATGCTGGACAAAACGATGATTATAAATTGGTGCGTCGGGGAAGCAGTGAATATCTGATCCGTAAGACACCATGATCGAGGCAAAAGCAGTAAAGGACGCAAAAAATGCGCCACTTTTTTCTGATTCCCGTGTGTCTGGCAGGTGGACTGACGTTGACCGCATGTGCGGAAAAGGCCGACGAAACCGTTGAGCGGGCGTTCCAGGACGTCAATGTCGTTGATGAAAACGATCTTAACGACGTAATGCTGACAGTCGCCGACCCGAATGAGGCGGTCGACTATTTCCAGCGCACAATCAAGGTACATCCAGACCGGATAGACCTGCAACGCGGGTTGGCCAAATCGCTGATCCGGGCCAAGCGCAACACCGAAGGCGTTGCCGCCTGGACCAAAGTGTCCAAGATGGACGGTGCGACGGCGGATGATGCGGTTGATCTGGCCGACGCGCATATCCGCAACGGTGACTGGGACGCGGCCAAGAAGACCCTGGACCAGGTGCCGCCCACCCATGAAACGTTCAAGCGTTATCGACTTGAGGCTATGGTGGCCGACGCGAACCGCGACTGGAAACGGGCCGACTCGTTTTATGATACTGCGGTCGGGCTGACCACACGGCCCGCTGGCGTGATGAACAACTGGGGCTATTCCAAGCTGACCCGTGGTGATTTTACCGGTGCTGAACGTCTGTTCGGCGAAGCGATCCGCCAGGACCAGTCCCTGTTCACCGCCAAGAACAACCTTATTCTGGCCCGAGGAGCCCAGCGCAACTATGCCCTGCCGGTGATCCCGATGGACCAGATGGAAAAGGCGCAACTGTTGCATACAATGGCTCTTTCGGCGGTCAAGCAAGGTGATGTCGAAACCGGCAAGGGCCTGCTGCGCGAGGCGATCAACACCCATCCGCAGCACTTTGAAGAGGCCGTGCGGTCGCTGCGCGCGCTGGAAAAAAGCTAAGGGATCATGGCACTTACAGTATCCGAGGCGTGGTGGTTTCTGCCCTTTGTTCTGCCAATCTGTTTTTACACCGCCTTCACCGATCTGAGTGAGATGCGCATAACCAACCAGACGGTTCTGGTGCTGGCTGCGGTGTTTGTGATTGTTGGTTTCATTGCCCTGCCCCTGCCCGTCTATGGCATGCGGCTGGTGCAAATGGGTGCGGTTCTGGTGATTGGTATCGCGTTGAACGCCGGCGGTGCCGTCGGCGCGGGAGATGCAAAATTCGCCGCTGCCGCCGCACCGTTTATCGCGCCGGGCGATCTGCGGATTCTGCTGGTGGTGTTTGCCGCCAATCTGCTGGCCGCCTTCGTGACCCACCGGCTGGCCAAGTATACGCCCCTGCGCCGGGTCGCGCCGGGCTGGAAAAGCTGGGACATGGGGTGGAAGTTTCCCATGGGCCTGTCGCTGGGCGGGACGCTGGCAATCTACCTTTTCCTGGGGCTTGTCTATGGCCAGTGACAGCCGCAACTATCGCGCCTTTTACATCCCGAACGGCCCCGGCGCTGCCCTGCAAAAACCACAATACCCCGGCAAACTGGGGCCGAAAGTTTCTGGTAGAATTTCTCTGCCGCACGTATTGAAGCGCTAAAAACAGGCAAATCCGATGAATATGCAGTCCTCCACTGTCATGGCCCCCCCGGCACCGCGCGGCATGGCCGAAATGAAACTGCCTCCGGTGATGATGCGGGATATCCTGCTGAAAACCATTTTTCGCAAGAATGTCAGCCTGGTCAGCGAGATTTCCGAAACAATCTGCCTGCCGATCCCGGTCACTCAGGAGCTGGTCGATATTGCCCGCGAACAAAAACTGCTAGAGGCAACCGGCACGCTGAACGCCAACAACGGCAACGAGATGGGCTATCAACTGACCGACGCCGGCAAAGCCCGTGCGCTGGACGCGCTTAGCCAGTCCGAATATTTCGGAGCCATGCCGGTGCCCCTGGATGTTTATCGCGAACAGGTCGAGCGCCAGTCGATCAAGAACATCCAGATCACCCGCGACCAGTTGACCAATGCAATGGGCCATCTGGTTTTGCCCGACAGTTTGCTGGATCACCTTGGGCCTGCGGTCAGTGCCGGTCGCTCGATCCTGATGTATGGGCCGCCGGGCAACGGTAAATCGTCAATCTCGAACGGTATCCGCGATGCGCTTGGCGATCAGGTCTATGTGCCGCGCGCCATCGAATATGCCGGTCAGGTCATCACCGTTTTCGACCCGATCGTTCACACACCGATCGAACAGATCGCTGACGATCCCAACCAGCTTCGCCGGGCAAAACGCTTTGACAGCCGCTATGTCTGTTGTGAACGCCCGACGGTGGTTACCGGTGGCGAACTGTCGCTGAGCATGCTGGATCTGGTATACAACCCAACCGCGCGAACCTATCAGGCCCCGCTGCAACTGAAGTCGACGGGCGGCATCTTTATCGTCGACGACCTTGGCCGTCAGGAAGAACCGCCGCAGGCATTGATCAACCGCTGGATTGTACCGCTTGAAGAAAGCAAGGACATCCTGGGGCTTCAGTCGGGGGAAAAGTTCGAAGTGCCGTTCGACACGCTGGTGATCTTTTCCACCAACTTTCACCCGAACGAGATTTTTGACAAAGCCGCCCTGCGACGGATTTTCTTCAAGATCAAGATCGACGGGCCGGACCAGGAAAACTATCTGAAGATCTTTGCGCTTGTGGCGCGAAAAAAGGGTATGCCGCTGGACGAAACGGCGCTGGTGCATCTGCTGAAAACGAAATACCCGACCATCGAAAATGTCTATGCCAATTACCAACCGGTTTTCCTGATCGACCAAATGATCGCCATCTGCGAATTCGAAGGCATTCCCTATCAGATGACGCCCGAGTTGATTGACCGGGCCTGGGCCAACATGTTCGTGAAAGACGAAGTGATCGTCAAATAGCCGGCATCCGAACCCAGTCATCCTGCGCCGGCGCAAACCCGCAAAGCGACAAAATTTTTTACTGAAAAAAATTTGCGCTACAGTTGAACTCATGCACGGACTTCCTGTTGTTTTTCAATCCTGGTTTGTCTCAAAAGGTTGGTCGATCCACCCTCACCAACAGACAATGCTGGAGCGCGCGGACAAACCCGCCACACTGCTGATCGCGCCGACGGGCGGTGGCAAGACCATGGCCGGGTTCCTGCCGACACTGGTTGATCTGTCGGCAAATGCGCATGCGGGGCTGCATACGCTTTATATCTCGCCGCTTAAGGCACTGGCGGCGGATATCAAACGCAACCTGCGGACACCGGTCGACGAAATGGGGCTGTCGATCCGCATTGAGGACCGGACCGGCGATACGCCGGCCAGCCGCAAGAAACGACAACGCGCTGACCCTCCGCATATCCTTTTGACCACGCCGGAAAGCCTTGCGCTATTGATATCCTACGAGGATGCGCCGCGCATGTTTGCCGGGTTGAAACGGGTGGTAGTGGACGAAATCCACGCGCTGGCCGAAAGCAAACGGGGCGACCAATTGATGCTGGCGCTGGCGCGGCTGCAAACTCTTTGCCCGGATTTGCGCCGGGTTGGCCTTTCAGCCACGGTCGAAGACCCCGCGGCAATCGCGGGTCTTTTGGCCCGCCATCCCGACATGTGTGAAATTCTCCAGGCAGACCCCGGCCCGGACCCGGATATATCCATGCTGCAAACCACCGAACTACCGCCCTGGTCCGGTGGTGGTGCGGCCTATGCGATCCCGGCGGTTCTGGAGCAAATCCGCCAGCACCGCACAACGCTGATATTTCACAACACCCGCGCTCAGGCCGAGATTTTCTTTCGCAATCTGTGGCTTGCCAATGAAGACGGCCTGCCAATCGGCATTCATCACGGCTCTCTGGATCGCCAACAACGCGAACGGGTTGAGGCGGCCATGGTCCGCGGAGATCTGCGCGCCATCGTCTGCACCGGCAGCCTTGATCTGGGGATAGACTGGGGCGATGTGGATCTGGTCGTTCAGATCGGTGCCCCAAAGAACGTCAAGCGCCTTGTGCAGCGGATCGGGCGGGCAAATCACCGCTATAACACGCCGTCAAAGGCGCTGCTGGTTCCGGCAAACCGGTTTGAAGTGGTCGAATGTGTGGCTGCTCTTGAGGCCGTGCGGGCCCATGATCTGGACGGAGAGCCGCGCGGGCCGGGGCCACGCGACGTGCTGTGCCAGCATATCCTTGTCACGGCCTGCGCCGGACCGTTTGCGGCAGATACACTTTATGATGAGGTCGTCAGTGTCGGGGCCTATGCGGATCTGAGCCGGGCGGAATTCGATGATTGCCTCGATTTCTGTGCCACTGGTGGCTATGCGTTACGGGCCTATGACCGCTGGCAACGCCTGTTACGAAACCCGGAAGGGCACTGGCAGTTACGCGACCCACGCGCCGCACAGCGTATCCGAATGAATATCGGCACTATTCAGGACACAGATACGCTGAAGGTTCGCCTTCGGCACAGCCGGGGCGGCAAGCCGCTGGGCGAGGTTGAAGAGAGCTTTGCCGCCACGCTCAGCCCCGGCGACACTTTCCTGATCGCCGGTCAGGTGGTGCGGTTCGAGAATTTGCGTGACCTGGTTGTCGAAGTGACCCGACGGTCCGGGCGCAAGCCAAAGATCGCCACCTTCACGGGCAGCAAATTTGCCACCTCGACCCAGCTGAGCGCACGCATTCTGGATCTGTTTGACCAGAAGGACTGGCCGCAGCTGCCCGGTCATATCGCGCAGTGGCTGGCGTTGCAGCGCCGGGTTTCGCGCCTGCCGCAACGGGGCCGTTTGCTGATTGAGTGCTTTTCCCATGACGGGCGCGAACATACATGTGTCTATGGCTTTGCCGGGCGCAACGCCCAGCAAACGCTGGGGTTACTTCTGACCAAGCGGATGGAGGAAATGGGGCTTGATCCTCTGGGTTTTGTTGCCACGGATTACGCAACGCTGATCTGGGGGTTGGAGACGCCAACTGACCCGGATCCGCTGTTTGACATCAAAGCATTGCGCGCGGGGCTTGAGACATGGCTGGCCGGCAACGCGGTGATGAAGCGCACCTTCCGGGCCAGCGCTACCATCGCAGGGCTGATCGAACGCAACCTGCCATCAAACCGGAAAACCGGGCGGCAGGCCACGTTCTCTTCGGATATTCTGTATGACACGTTGATGAAGTATGATCCCGAACATCTGCTGCTTGAGATCACCCGTACCGAGGCAATGCGCGGGTTGGTGGATTTTCGCCGGATCGAAGAAATGATTGAACGGGTGCGCGGGCGGGTGGATCTGGTGCGCCTGTCACAGGTCACGCCTTTGGCGGCACCCTTGTTTCTGGAAGTTGGCAAAGTGCCGGTATACGGGGCTGGCGAAGAACGGCTTCTGGCCGAAGCTGCCGAGCGGTTGATGCAGACCACCGGGCTTGGCAAGGGCAAGCCGGCTGGTCGGGCCTAATGGGCGGGCCTAATTTTGCTTGATCCCCTTCAGGCAATACGCGAGCAATAGGCCATGAACGGGTATAAGTTTTCTCTGGCCGGTGCTTCGCTTTGTGCGCTGGCATCCGGCGCTTTGTGGTGGCCTGACAAACAATTGTTGTGCGTTTCAGACCTGCATTTAGGAAAATCCGAGCGCATTGCCCGCAACGGCGGCGCGGCGTTGCCGCCTTATGACACCCGCGACACGCTGAACCGTCTGGCCGCGGATCTGAGCCTGACTAATGCCTCGGTTGTCGTATGCCTCGGCGACAGTTTTGACGATCTGGGGGCGGCCCGGGCTTTGCCCGAAGCCGAACGGCTGTGGATTGCGCGTCTACAGGCCGGGCGGCGCTGGGTCTGGATTGAGGGCAACCACGACCCCGGGCCAGCCGACATCAACAGCACCCACCTGGCCGAGCTGCCACTGGCCCCGCTGAGTTTCCGCCATATTGCACGCGAAGGGGCAAGTGGTGAAGTGTCGGGTCACTATCACCCCAAGGCAACGATCCGCACCCCCGCCCGTGCCATTTCCCGCCCTGCTTTTCTGGCCGACAGCAACCGGGTAATCCTGCCCTCGTTCGGCACATATACCGGCGGGTTGCGAAGTCACGAAAACGTTCTGGCCCGCCTGATGCGGCCAGAAGCCATTGCCATCCTCACGGGGCGCAAACCCCACGCAGTGCCAATGCCGCGCTAAAGCGTTTTGCGTTTGATTTTTATCGTCCTGTCTGCTGTAGGGGGTGTCACAAAACACCTGCCTTTTCCAGTATGGGTTTGAATTTCCGGCTAACCGGAACCAGATCGCCGTTGCTCAACCTGAGATGGGTTTTCCCCTGTTCACGCTTGACCCCGGCAATGGCGTCTTTGCTCACCCAATGCGACCGATGCGTGCAATACCCCTTAACGGTATCCATTTCCTCAATCGCATCCGCGAACCGCATTCTGAGCCTGTGGGAATCCAAAGCCGTAACCACATCGACAAAGTGGTCATGCACTGTCAGCCGCAGGATCGGATCGCGCGCATCTTCGGGCATCCTGCGCACAAGCCGGGGTAGTTGCGTGGCGACGGGTAAGGTGACAGGCGAGGTCACAGGCGAGGCTTGGGAAAAATACCCCGAACCACCGCGAGCTGGCAAAATTCGGCGCACAATGCTGATCCCGGCTGAGACAAGTACCACATATAGCATCAATTTCAGAAAGTTGGGGGCAGCTTGGGATGTGTGCCCGCGTACAGCAAAAACCAGCGCCAGCAGGACGGGCGGTAAAACCACGGTCATCATCGCGACTTTGGTCAGATCGCTGAGCAGGGGTCGATGCGACGCGACCAGATGATCTGCCATGACCTGGCAAATGACCCCCAAATGCGCGGAAATCACGATCACCCCACTCCAAAACAGCAGTTGCCACCAGAAACTACCGATTTCATACGCTCCAAAGGGGCCAGCGCTGGTTACAATGACCGCCGTGACGGCCATACCAAAAATGGTCATTGGCGAATAAATGGATAACAAGCGTATCTTAAGAAGCGTAATCATGCAGATTCTGTTTGCCCGGTAATTTGGCGTTCTGGTCGTCGATACTAACCGAGGTGCCACGTCAACTCAAACGGTACTGGTCTATTTATGTGAGGAATCGAAAGAAAGGATTTCGAAAGTGAAGGACACAATAGCAGACAGCTTTGCCAAGCAGACCATGATGGTAACGCTGGGGGCACGGCTGGATCGGGTTACACCCGGGCAGGTGATAATCACCGCCCCCGTCTCAGAGGGCAGCCGACAGCAACATGGAGTCGCCCACGCGGCATTGACCTTTGCCCTTGGTGATTCCGCTGCCGGGTATTCGGCCCTGACTTTGATGCCAGAAGGCTATGAGGTCATGACAACCGAGATGAAGATCAACCTTCTGGCTCCGGGCAAGGGGGACAGGCTGCGCGCCACCGGAAAGGTGATCAAATCGGGTCGTAGGCTGGTTGTGGTGACGGCGGATGTGCATGCGATTGATGAGGGGCGCGAAACGCTGATCGCGATTTTGCAGGGCACGATGATTCCGCTGGCACCTGAAAAGACATAGTGCGGCAAACCCGGTCGGGCATTTGCCGCACTGGTTCAGACGGTCAGGCCGTCAGGTTCAGGCAGACCACCGGCGCGGCAGCAGGCCGTCAGGGTATTGGCCAGCAGGCAGGCGATGGTCATCGGCCCGACGCCTCCGGGAACCGGGGTTATGGCCCCGGCCACCCGAGCGACACTGGCAAAGTCGACATCGCCCACAAGCCGGGTCTTGCCCGCGCCTTTTTCCGGTGCGTCGATCCGGTTTATGCCGACATCAATCACCGTCGCTCCCGGCTTGATCCAACTGCCCGGCACCATTTCGGGCCGTCCCACGGCGGCCACGACGATGTCGGCGCGCCGCACGACACCGGGCAGGTCTTTGGTGCGCGAATGGGCGATTGTTACCGTACAGCTATCGCCCAGCAACAACTGCGCCATCGGTTTGCCAACGATGTTCGAGCGCCCGATAATCACCGCATCCAGCCCGCTGAGCGACCCGTGGTGATTGCGCAGCAGCATCAGACAGCCCAACGGCGTGCAGGGCACCATGCATTTCTGGCCGGTCCCCAACAGACCGACATTCGAGATATGAAAGCCGTCCACATCCTTGGCCGGGTCGATGGAATTGATCACCAGATCTTCGTTCAAATGGTCCGGCAGGGGCAATTGCACCAGAATGCCATGCACATCCGCATCCGCGTTCAACCGCGTGATCAGCGCCAGCAAATCCGCCTCGGACGTGTCGGCACCCAGCTTGTGCTCGTAAGAGTTCATGCCGACCTCGATCGTCTGTTTGCCCTTTGAGCGCACATAGACCTGGCTGGCCGGATCCTCGCCCAGCAGCACCACCGCCAGCCCTGGCGTCACCCCATGCGCGTCCTTGATCAACGCGACATGGCGCGCCACCTTCTCTCTGACCTGTGCTGCAAAGGCTTTGCCGTCGATGATCTGTGCCGTCATGTTCTGTCCTTTGAAATTTCGCGTCAAATGGTGAGTGCCTACCCACGCGTTTAAAACAGTCCCTCGACCTCGCCCGCATCGTTCATGCCAATCGACATGGCCGCCGGTGTGCGCGGCAGGCCGGGCATGGTCATGATTTCGCCGCAGATTACCACGACAAACCCCGCTCCGGCAGACAGGCGTACCTCGCGCACCGGAACCGAATGGCCGGTCGGCGCGCCGCGCAAGGACGGGTCGGTCGAAAAGGAATATTGCGTCTTGGCCATGCAGACCGGCAAGTGGCCATAGCCGGCATCCTCCCACTGACGCAGCTGGTCGCGGATTTTCTTGTCCGCCAGAACCTCATCGGCGCGGTAGATGCGCTTGGCGACGGACTCGATCTTCTCAAACAGGCCGATGTCATCCCGGTAGAGCGGCGCAAACTGCGCCACATTCGCATCGGCCAGTTCGGCGACACGGGTGGCCAGATCGACCGTTCCTTCGCTGCCCAGTTCCCAATGGCGGCACAGGATCGCTTCGGCCCCTTCCGCCGCGGCGCTGTCGCGGATCACCGCCACTTCGGCATCGGTATCGGTGACAAAGTGGTTGATTGCCACCAGCACCGGCACGCCAAAAGCCTTGAGGTTGGAAATGTGGCGCACCAGATTGGGGCAGCCATCAGCCACCGCAGCCACGTTTTCGGGGCCAAGGTCGGCCTTGGCCACGCCGCCGTTCATCTTCATCGCCCGCACCGTCGCCACCAGCACCACCACGCATGGTGCAATGCCCGCCTTGCGACATTTGATGTTCATGAATTTTTCGGCACCCAAATCAGCCCCGAACCCGGCCTCGGTCACCACGTAATCGGCCAGTTTCATCGCCGTTCTTGTGGCGGTGACCGAATTGCAGCCATGCGCGATATTGGCAAACGGACCGCCATGCACAAACGCCGGGTTATTCTCAAGCGTCTGCACCAGATTGGGCTGCATCGCGTCCTTGAGAAGCACGGTCATCGCCCCGTCTGCCTTGATATCACGGGCATAGATCGCCGCGCGGTCACGGGTATAGGCGACGATGATATCGCCCAGCCGCCTTTGCAGATCCGCCAGATCATTGGCAAGACACAGGATCGCCATGACCTCACTTGCCACGGTGATGTCGAACCCGGTCTGGCGGGCAAACCCGTTGGCCACACCGCCCAGCGATATCACCGTGTCGCGCAGGGCGCGGTCATTCATGTCCATCACCCGGCGCCAGGTGATGCGGCGTTCGTCGATCCCCAGTTCGTTACCCCAATAGATGTGATTGTCGATCATTGCGGTTAACAAATTATGGGCGCTGGTGATGGCGTGAAAATCACCGGTGAAATGCAGATTCATTTCTTCCATCGGCACAACCTGCGCCATGCCGCCACCCGCGGCCCCGCCCTTCATGCCGAAACAGGGGCCAAGGCTGGCCTCGCGAATGCAGATCGCTGCCTTTTTGCCGATCCGGTTCAGCCCGTCGCCAAGGCCGACGGTGGTGGTGGTTTTGCCCTCGCCCGCCGGGGTCGGGTTGATCGCGGTCACAAGGATCAGCTTGCCGTCCTCGCGGCCCATCACCGAGTTAATAAAGTCCTGGCTGACCTTGGCCTTGTCGTGGCCATAGGGCAGCAGATGCGTCTCGGGTATGCCCAGTTTGGCCCCAATCTCCTGAATTGGAAGTTTGTTCGCCTCGCGGGCAATCTCGATATCACTTTTAAAGCTCATTGGTCTATCCTGCGCTAAAATCCCTGATGCCGGCTTTGCCCTGCCAGCCCGCCTACAGCCATATCCTTACGCCGCGCCCGAAATGGGCCGGTTTCCGACATTTTCAGCGCGTGAAGCGGCGAAACGGTCAAACAGGGTTTCGGATCGCAAATCAGTTACGGTGCCCACCCCCGCTGGTCCGGCACAAACAACCGCATAACATCGCCCATTGCCAGCTTGCCCGGACGTTCGACCCAGGCCGTTACCCCGCGCCGGTCTTTCGCCGCCGGTTTAAAGGCGGCACCATGGCCCGGCTCTGCGGCTTCGATCTCGCGGCCCGGCAGCACGCAGGGGCGGTTTTCCATGTCAACAACCAGCGTGACGCCCGACGGCCCCTGCAACCGCGAAGAGGGCGGTACATGGGTGAAATCGGGAATACCACGCAGCACGACAGAGGCCCCCAACAGCCCCGGATCAAGCGGGTCCAGCCCGATATCCCTGCCAATCGCGTTCAGTTCCTCGGCAGCCAGAATTGTCAACTGGCGCACGTTGTGAATCTTTGTGCCTTGTGGGTACAGGTTTTTCACCCGCACACATGAAGGGCGTGTTTCACCCTGGTGACGCCCGCCGGATATACCCCCGAACCCCAGATCCAGACCTGACACCGCCCCGGCCTGCAATGACCCGCCTGCCGGAACATGACCAAGCCAGACGATTTCACCCGAATATTGCGTTTCAACCAGTGTCGGCATCTGTTCTTCCCTTGTCCGCACATTGCCTGCCCGTGATCGCCACCCAGTACGGGCACGCCTTTGAAGGTATGATCCTGTTCCAGATACGACAGTTCCATACGAACCGCCACGCAATAAAAAGCCCGGACCGCAAGGGCGGGCCGGGCCAAATTCAACCGGAATGCAAGATCACGCAGACGGCTCGGGTTCCATTCCGCCTTCTGGCGGAGATTTCTTGGGCTTGGTTTTCGGGATCGCCGTGACGCTGGGGGCGTTGCCCTCGCTTGGGCTGTCGTCCTCGTCGTCATCCACGTGCGGCGACTCGCCTTTCATCACGCGCTTGATCTCGTCCCCGGTCAGGGTTTCGTATTCCAGCAAGCCCTGCGCCAGGCGTTCAAACTCTTCCTGTTTGCTCTCGATGATCTTGTAGGCGACCTCATAGCCATCGTCGATAAACCGCTTTACTTCGGATTCGATCAGCTCTTTCGTTGCCGCCGAAACCGAGAAGCCGCCAGCCCCGCCATTGGCCTGATAGCCGGCGGCGGCCTCCTGATAGTCGATATTGCCGACCAGATCAGACATACCATAGCGCATCACCATGGATCGCGCCAACGCGCTGGCCTGCTGAATGTCGCCAACCGGCCCGGACGACACGCTTTCGGCACCATACTTCAGGATTTCCGCCGCCTTGCCGGCCATGGTCATGGCGATGCGCTGTTCGGCCTCGTCCTTGAACATTTGCAGCTTGTCCATCTCGGGCAGGCTCATCACCATGCCGAGGGCGGACCCGCGCGGGATGATCGTCGCCTTATAGACCGGGTCGCATTTGGGCAGGCTCAGCCCGACCAGCGCATGCCCGGCCTCGTGATAGGCAGTCTTTTCCTTCTGATCCTGCGTCAGCACCATCGAACGGCGCTCGGGGCCCATCATCACCTTGTCCTTGGCCTGTTCGAAATCAATCATGGAGACAAACCGGCGACCGAATCGCGCCGCCATCAGCGCCGCTTCGTTCACCAGGTTAGCCAGATCGGCCCCGGAAAAGCCCGGCGTCCCGCGGGCGATGATACGCAGGTCCACGTCCGGCCCCAGCGGCGTTTTGCGCGCGTGAACACCCAGGATCTTTTCACGACCCTTGATATCAGGATTGGCCACGTTGACCTGACGGTCAAACCTGCCAGGGCGCAGCAAAGCCGGATCCAGCACATCCTTGCGGTTGGTCGCCGCCAGAATGATCACGCCCTCGTTGGATTCGAAACCATCCATTTCGACCAGCAACTGGTTCAGCGTCTGTTCACGTTCGTCATTGCCACCGCCATAGCCGGCACCACGATGGCGACCCACCGCATCAATCTCGTCGATAAAGACGATGCAGGGCGCGTTTTTCTTGGCCTGCTCGAACATGTCGCGCACCCGGCTGGCACCGACGCCCACGAACATTTCCACGAAATCCGAACCGGAGATGGTGAAGAACGGCACGCCCGCCTCGCCGGCAATAGCCCGCGCCAGAAGGGTTTTACCGGTGCCCGGAGGTCCGACCAGCAAAGCGCCTTTGGGGATCTTACCGCCCAAACGACTGAATTTCTGAGGGTTTCTCAGGAATTCGACGATTTCTTCCAGTTCTTCCTTGGCCTCGTCGATACCGGCCACGTCGTCAAACGTCACCCGCCCGTGTTTCTCGGTCAGCATCTTGGCCTTGGACTTTCCGAACCCCATGGCCCCGCCTTTGCCGCCACCCTGCATCCGGTTCATGAAATAGACCCAGACACCGATCAGCAGCACAAATGGCAACAGGGTGATCAGGAACGACTGAAACCCTGATTGCTGCTGTTTTTCAGCCTTTACCGGAATATTGTTGTCGATCAACATCTGCGTGATCTCGGCGTCTTCGGGTTTGATGGTGACATAGTCCTGACCATCACTGCCCCGGAACCGGATCTGTTCGCCGTCCAGTACGACCTGACTTACTTCGCCATCCTGCACCGATCCGACAAAATCAGAGAAGGTGATTTCGCGGCTCTGCAATGTGTTGCCCGACCCGCTGAACAGGTTGAACAGGGCCAGTACCAACAGGAACAGAACGACCCAGAAGGCGATATTACGTGCGTTGCCCAAGGAAACTCTCCTAAAAATGCGGTTGCGGGGGCGGCAACCTGCCAGACTTCTAAAATAGAGATGATTGGCGCAGGTTCAATGCGATAAAAGTGACGCAAAGAACTCTTCGCTCCCACCGACCAGTTCTGCGGTCCATCCGTTGGCCATTCCGGCCAGCGGAGCCGCCACCAGATCGTCACCAATCCAGACCGATGGCGAGGCCGTCAAAGCGGCATTCGGACTGCCGGTTTCACGCCAGTTCGGAATCATGTTCAGACCGCGCGGACCCAGCGGGCGCACGGTACAGTTCTGGACATCCCCGCCATAAAGCCGCCAGCGACCGTCCCATATCTGATCGCAAGTGGTTTCGGTGTGCCGCACGGCGTTGAACTCGCGGCAAATCCAGACGCGCTCGGCCTGTCGCAGTACACGACAACCGCACAACGTGACCGGTTTGCCCAACCTGATCACATTCATTGCCTCGGCCAATGGCGCGCGGCGCGGCGGATATTTGGCACTGCTGATCCACATCAACGCGCGCGAGAACAGACGGCGGGCGGTTTCTTCGGGCAAGGTGCGGAATTTTTTCAGGTCCAGCACGACATCGCCGCCAATGATCGTGACCGTGTCGCGGGCAGCAAGGAAACTGTACCAGTCCAGCGCTTCGCGGGCCTTCGCCATGTTCCTGGCGACATCCGCCAACACAGGTGCCGTCAGGCCCAATGGTTCCAACACCTCAAGCGCTCGGCGCACCTTGATCCGGTCGAATCGCATGTTTTCGTTGGAAGGGTCGTCGGCCCAGGCGATATCATGCCGCGTCAGATAAGTTCGCAGATCCGGGCGCGTGATCCCCAGAAGCGGGCGAAATACGGTAATGCCGTGAATTGTCCGCCGAACCGGCATCGCCGACAACCCGGCCACCCCGGCCGAGCGGGCCAGCCGCATCACAACGGTTTCGGCCTGGTCGTCCGCCGTATGACCCAGAGCGACAACGGCAATGGAATGCGATCTGGCCCAGTCCGCCAAAAGGCTGTACCGCGCCCGGCGCGCCTGATCCTGAAGGTTGCCGGCCCCGTCCCAGCCCTGCCATTTCAGGATGTCATGCGAAATGCCAAGCGACGCGGCCAATGCGCCCGCCTGTCGGGCCTCGTCCGCCGCTTCGGGGCGCAAACCATGATCGACCGTTGCGGCAAACATCTCGACCTCGCCGGGGTCAAAACAATGGGCAAGAAGATGCAGTAAGGCGGTGGAATCGCCGCCACCGGATATCGCAATGCCTAATCTGGCAGGCGGTGCCGCGTGAAACTGCGCCCGTACTGCCGTCAGGATATCATCATCTGCCGCGCTCAAGGGCAGCCCAAAGCGGCCATTTCCTGACGCGCCGTGGCCGCAGCGTCGGTTGCCGGAAAGCGCACTCCGACCTCGCCCAAGGTGACGCAAGCCTGATCCGCCTGACCCAACCGCCCCAATGCCGCGCCCAGTTCGAAAAGGGCATCCGGAGCAACCGGCCCCGAGGCATTGACCGTGAAGCTGGCCAGATAGGCCCGCGCGGCCTCGCGGGTGTCGCCCAGACCGTCCAGCGCCTTGCCGCGGCTCAGATTGGCCTCGGCCGACAGGGGGCTGCCGGGATAGGACTGTTCGAACCGGGCGAACAAATCCGATGCCTGCTGATAATCCCCTTCGGCCAGCGCCTTGCTGGCGGTCTGGAAATCCGCCTCTTCGCCAATCGCCAGTTCGTCGGTTGTTGTATGTGTGGCCTCGTTGCCGCCAGCCAGTGCCCCTGGTGCCACGTCGCCCCCCAGGGTCGATGTTTCACCCAGTTGGCCGACATCGCCACCTTCCAGTTCGACCAGGCGAAATTCCAGGTCGCCAATCCGGTTGGTGCCATCGGCCACAACCCGGTCAATCCGGTGGCCCAGTTGTTCGGTATGCGCGGTCAGGCGCTGCAATTCAGCTTCGATGGCGTCGACCCGTTCCAGTACGCTGGCCCCGGTCAGGGTCACATTTGCCGCACCGGTGGTCGATAACTCCCGCTTGAGCCGCTGTACCTCGACATGCAGCACCGTCAGTTCCTGGCGGATATCGGCCAGTGTCTGATCGTCCTGGGCGGCAAGCCTGCCTGGCCCGAACAAAACCAACGCCGCCAGAGCAAGAACAACAATGCGCATCACCCTACCCCGTCAAACCGCCGGACAATACCGTAACCGCCCGCCGGTTCTTAGCATAACAGCTTTCGTCGCTACAAATCTCGATTGGGCGTTCTTTACCGTAGCTTACCACTTTCAGGCGATTTCCCGCCACCCCGCGCGACACCAGGAATTCGCGCACCGCATTGGCCCGCTTTTCACCCAGCCCCAGATTGTATTCGCGCGTACCCTGTTCGTCGGCGTGGCCTTCGATGATCGCGCTGTAATCGGTATTTGTCAGCAGCCATTCGGCCTGCCCCTGCAGGACCGAGCGGGACTGGTCCGTCAGGCTTGACTGGTCCACGACGAACAATACCCGGTCGCCAATGGATTGCTGGAAAAACGCCGCAGAGGTCGGGTCAGATGCCGACCCTGAGACACCGGCCCCGCCAGCGCCCCCTGCCCCGGCGTTGTCATACTTGGTGGCGTTGGTACAGGCGGTTACCGCCAGCAACGCGCCGATTGTCAGAATTTTTCCAAAAATGCTCATGCCTGTTGCCTCTGTTTACTGACTATTGTTGAGCGTGTTCTAACATACAAACGCGATTTTGTGAACGCAGTGCGATCATTGCTGTAACGGTGACCATGACGGGTCAGATGCGCCATCCGGTGTGCGCACGGGCCGCAGATTGCGCCCGGTGATATCCACCGAATACAGCGAGGCCCGACCCGACGCTCCTTGCGTCTCGCGGGTAAACATGATGACCCGCCCGTTCGGGGCCCAGGTTGGGCCTTCGTCCAGAAACGATGCGGTCAAAAGCCGCTCTTGCGAACCGTCAAGGCGCATCACACCAATGTGGAACCGGCCCTTGCTTTGTTTGGTAAAAGCAATCAGGTCGCCGCGCGGCGACCAGACCGGCGTGCCATAACGCCCCTTGCCAAAACTGATACGCCTAGCCTCACCGCCACCGGTTGGCATGATATAGAGTTGCTGGCTGCCCGAACGGTCGCTTTCAAACACGATCTGACGACCATCGGGGGAAAAACTGGGCGCGGTCTCGATCGACGGGGCGCTGGTCAGGCGGGTACGCTTGCCGCTGGAAACGCCCATGGTGTAAAGATCGGTATTGCCACCCTGCGCCAGCGAGAACACCACCGTCTTGCCATCCGGGGCAAATCTGGGCGCAAAGCTCATCGTGCCTTCGGTATTGTCCAGCGCGCGGCGCTTAACCTTGCCCACATCCAGTACGTAAATGCGCGGAAACCCGGTCTCGTAGCTGGTATAAAGCAACCGGTCGCCAGTGGGAGAGAAACGCGGAGCCAGCACGATGGTCGAACTGTCGCTCAGGTACTGCACATTGGCCCCGTCGTAATCCATGATCGCCAGCCGCTTGCGCCGGTCGTTCTTGGGGCCGGCTTCGGAGACAAAGGCAACCCGGCTGTCGAAATAGCCGCCCTCGCCGGTGATCCGGCTGTAAACCGCATCGGCCACCTTGTGCGCCATGCGCCGCCAGCCATCGGTATTGCCGGTGAATTGCAAGCCGTTGCCCAGTTCAGCCCCGGAAAACACGTCATAGACCCGGAACCGCACGGTCAGCTTGCTGCCCGAAACCGTGACGGCCCCGGCAATCAGCGCCTGCGCATTGATCGCTTTCCAGTCGGCGTATTTCACCGGAGCGGCAAAATCGGTGATCGGGCTGATGAAGGCGCTCGCCGGGATTTCGCGAAACAGCCCGGTGCCCGAAAGATCGGCAGCAATGACCTGCGACAATTGCTTGCCATAATCGGTCGCCGCGGTGTTGTCCGGCACAAAACCCGGCACCGCAAAGGGCAGAGGCTCTATCACCCCTTCGGTAATCTCGATCCTCAAAGGCCCCTGCTGCGCCAGCGCTGGCTGGATCACCAAAGGCACAGCCGCCACAAGGGCCGCCAGAATACAGCACAGCAACCTGATCATTTGATCTGCATCCTTTCAGGATTGAATGTCATTTCGATCTCCTGCCACTGGCCGTATTTCTCGGCCGGTAAGTCGTAACCCTTGGCCCCGCAACGGATAATCGCCCGCCGCGCGGCTTCGAACGCCTGTTTCGCCGCCGCTTCCGGCCCGCCGGAACTGGACAAAAGCCGGATTGTGCCGGATTGGGGCTTGCCCGTCGGTGTCATTGATACACCAACCACGACCGTTGTCTGCAAGGCCGCGGACGAAAGCGACCCCACGTTCCAGCAAGTGGACACGGCCACCCTCAGCGCATCTTTTTCGCCGCCGGTCAGTGGCGGACCGGTCGGGGCAGGTGCGGCAGGTGCAGCGCCGCCCAGCGCCTCGGTCACGGCGTCATTGACGGCATTGCTGGTGGCGCTTTGGCTGTTGGAGGGCGGTTTCGGGCGGTTGGCCGGACGTGCGGGCGGGCGCACCGAACTGGTCGGGGCCAGGCTGGCCGGTTTTTCATCGGCTTCGGTGACGATCCGGTCGCTGGCCTCTTCAGGGGCGGTTGCCTTGGTCGGTTCCTGCGGGGTTTCGGCCCCCTCATCGGGGTTGACCTGCGGTGTTTCCACCTCGTCCGGGGCGGCATCGGGGGGCGGGGCGGCAACCGGCACCGGGGCCACCCGGTCAACCGGGCGGGGCTGTGGGCGCGGCGATATTTCCTGCGGCTGGATCACCACTTCGGGCTGGGGTTGTTCCAAGGTCGGGGCCGCTTCGGTCTCGGGGGTGGGGGGGGCCGGTTGCGACTCTGGTTCGGGGTCAGGAACCGGTTGGGCCGTTGGTTCGGGAAGGGCCTTGTCCGGTGTTTTGTCCGCCTCGGTGGTTACTTCAGGCGTATCGGTTTCCGGGTCCGGCCGCGTCAGCGCATCCGGCGCAACCGGTTCTGCGGCGACATCCGGCGCGGGCCTGCTGGCTGTCATGGCAGCAAATTGTTCGGCTGAGATCACCGACACCTCATGTACCTCGAACGGCAGCGGATCGGACTTGAACGCGCCGCCAAATATCGCCACGCCCACCAGAACCAGATGGGCCACGCCTGAGATTTTGGTGCCGGTCTGCAATCTGAGACCTCACTGTTCCGGTTCGTCCAGCGTCGGCCCGCCGACATCCGTCACCAGTCCCACGTTGGAAAACCCGCCCGCATTCAGGGCTCCCATGACCTGCATCACCTCGCGGTAAGGCACCGACCCGTCGGCGCGCAGGAACACGCGGTCCGTTTCGCGTTCTGCCGCGATGGCGCGCAGCTTGTTCACCAGTTGATCACGCGGTGCCGGCGTGGTCATGATCTGCACCTCGCCGCTGGCGGTTATCGTCACACTCAGCGGTTCCTCGGCCTCGGATGACAATGCGCCGGCGGCGGTTTTGGGCAGATCAACCGGCACCCCCACCGTCATCAGCGGGGCGGCCACCATGAAGATGATCAGCAACACCAGCATCACGTCGACAAAGGGTGTGACGTTGATTTCCGCCATTGGCCGGGTCCGGGCACGCCCGCCGCGCCTGCGGCGACGTCCGCCGCCACCCTGGGCCTGCTGAACACCCGCCCCCATCGCCTAAGAGTCCAACTGTCGGGACAGGATGGTGGCGAATTCATCGGCAAAGGCCTCGTATCCGGCAATGATCCGGTCACTGTCGGCACTCAGCTTGTTGTAAAAGATCACCGCCGGGATGGCCGCCAACAGGCCCAGNCCCGTGGCCAGCAACGCNTCGGCGATACCGGGGGCCACAACGGCCAGATTGGTGTTTTGCTGTTCCGCGATCTCGATAAACGCATTCATGATGCCCCAGACCGTACCGAACAGCCCGACAAAAGGCGCGGTCGAGCCAACCGTGGCCAGCACCGGCAAACCACCCAGCAGGCCTTCGCTTTCCTTGGCGATCGCCACATCCATCGACCGGTCGATCCTTGCCTGCGCCCCGGCGATCAGCCCGCCATCGTCGCGATGCGAGCGCCGCCATTCGGTCATGCCGGCAACGAATATTTTTTGTGAAGACCCGTCGGGCTGTGCGCTGATCTGCTCAAACAGCGCATCCAGCGGATCTCCTGACCAGAAGGCCTGATCAAACACGTCCGCCGCGCGCCGAGCCGCGCGATAGGTGATCAGCTTTTGAAATATGATTGCCCAGGCCCAGACCGACGCCAGCGTCAGCATCAATATTACCAGTTTGACGATCAGTGTCGCCCGCGCGAATAGCCCCCACAACGAGAAATCAATCCCCTGCGCCAGCGCCAGAGTTTCTGCTTCCATCTGCCTGCTCTTTACCTGCGGCCGTATTGTTTCGGCCTTGATCAAATGCACGCTAGCCTAATCCACGCGGGAATGCCAACAGATCAGCGCGTTCCACCGGTGATTAATCCTGCAATGCGCGAATCTCCGCTGGCAAGCGAACCGGGCGACCGGCAGCATTCATGCAAGCGGCTGTTACCCTGGCCCGAAAAACCACGGTTTGCCCGCGTTTCACAATCTGGTCCATCACCAGCCTTGCGCTGGTGACCTGCACCATCGTGGTTTCAACAATCAGGTCATCCTCGAACTTTGAGGCGGTCAGGTAATCGGCCTCGACCCGGCGCACCACCCAGACGATGCCCTCGTCGCGCATGGCGTTCTGGTCGATCCCAAGCTGGCGCACCCAGTCGCTGCGCGCCCGTTCGATGAAACGCAGGTAGTTGGCGTAATAGACCACCCCGCCCATGTCAGTGTCTTCATAATAGACGCGTATCGCAAATGTATGGACCATGTTCAGCTCTCTTTGATGTTCATCCTCGCAAGCAGCCGCAGACTGTGCGAATTGTCTTTTGCCGTTACCGGCATTACCGGATCATAGGCCGCGCGGATCAATTCGGCGATCTCGGGGCGCAGGATTGTCGCGCCCCCCGCCACAGCCAGCGGCGAGCGCTCCTGAAAGGCAGCATCGGACCAGGCCAGCATGATCTGCACAACCTGCCCCAGCGCCAGCACCTCGGCAGGCTGATCGGCCATCTCTGCGTGCATCCTCAAGAACACGAACGCCGCCTGAATCGCCCCACCCTGATCAAACCGAAAGGCCCGGTACTGGCTTGCCCCCGCCTCTTTCAGCCGCGCCACCAGCCCGGCAAGGTCAGGCACCAGCCGGTCCAGATCCGGAACGTCCAGCAACTCTTCCCATTCGCGGAAAAAGAACATCATGCAATTGCTGCCCAGTTCCGGGTCAACCTCGTCGATCTGATGCCCCGCCAACGCGACAACCGCTTCAAACGCTCCCTTCACCACCGAAAGCGTTTCTTCCTCAACCCCAAACACCACCGGTGAAATTGGCCGCCCCCAGCGGGCAAAGACATACTCGCCGCCGGTCCGGGTAAACATCGCCCTGATCTCTTCCTCAGTCACCTGAACCTCTTCTTCTCGTTCAAAAAGCTCGCGCCCACTGCCTGACAGGTGGCTTTGCCGCCGCAAGGGGAGGCATAAATCTAATGTCGCCCGGTTCACTCAAACAGATCGCCGCCGCCCTTTGGCGCGGCAATCCCCAAATGCTCCCAGGCCTTGTGCGCCAACATGCGCCCCCTTGGCGTTCGCTGGATCAGCCCCTGTTGCAGCAAATAAGGCTCGATCACCTCCTCCAGCGAATCGCGCGCCTCGCTCAGCGCCGCTGACAGCGTTTCGATCCCCGCCGGGCCACCCTGATAACTCTCGGCGATNAGCCGCAAATANCGCCGGTCNGCCCCATCCAGCCCCAGATGATCCACCCCCAGCCGGGTCAGTGCATTGTCCGCCAGGCTTTGNGAAATCGTGCCGTCCCCCTCGACCAGCGCAAAATCCACCACCCGGCGCAGCAACCGCCCGGCAATGCGGGGTGTGCCGCGGGCACGTCGGGCAATCTCTCTTGCGCCGGAATCGTCCGCGGGCACACCCATCATCCGGGCGTTGCGGGTGACGATCTCGTGCAGTTCATCGACGGTGTAGAACTGCAACCTCGTGGGAATTCCAAACCGGTCCCTCAGAGGCGTGGTCAGCAACCCCATCCGCGTGGTGGCCCCCACCAGCGTAAAGGGCTGCAATTCGATCCTGACGGTACGCGCCGCCGGGCCTTCGCCAATCACCAGATCAAGTTCGAAATCCTCAAGCGCCGGATAAAGTACCTCCTCGACCGCCGGGTTCAGCCGGTGAATCTCGTCGATGAACAGAACATCCCTTGCCTCCAGATTGGTCAGGATCGCCGCCAGATCGCCCGCCCTGGCCAGAACCGGCCCCGAGGTCATGCGGAAATTCACCCCCAGTTCTTTCGCCATGATCTGCGCCAGCGTGGTCTTTCCCAGGCCGGGCGGGCCGTGAAACAACGTATGATCCATCGCCTCGCCGCGCAGGCGGGCGGACTGGATGAACACCCTGAGATTGGCCCTTGCCTCGGCCTGACCGATGAACTCGTCCAGCGCCTGGGGCCGCAAGGCGCGATCTGCATCCTCCGGCAGCGCCTGCGGCCTTATGATCGGATCAATGTCGGTCATACCCTATCTCCTGCGAGGACGCCCACCAGGGCGGACAAGCCCGGGCTCGCCCCGTGATCTACTCTGTGATCTACCCCGTGATCTACCCTGTGGGTGCCAGCAATTTCAACGCCGCCCGGATCAACCCCGCCTCTCCGGCCTCAGGCGTGGTACCGGCGGCCTCGGCCACAGCCGCAGCGGCCTCAGCCGGGGCATAGCCCAGATTGGCCAGGGCCGACAATGCGCCCGCCTGCGCCCCTGCATTTGCCGGCACTTTGACAGGTATCGCATCCAGCGCTGAAGCCTCGATCACCTCAGATTCCGGCCCGTCTACCGGCCCGTCCATGGCATCGGCAACCGAACCGCCCATCGCCATCACGCCCGGAGCCTTTTCCTTGAGGTCCAGCACAATCCGCTGCGCCAGTTTCGGCCCAACCCCCTTGGCCGCCTTGACCATGTTCCANTCGCCCAGCGCGATCGCCCGGCCAACCCCATCCGGCCCCAGCGTGCCCATGATGGCCAGCGATACCTTTGCGCCGACCCCCTGCACCGACGTCAGCAAGCGGTGCCATTCCTTTTCAACCAGCGACAGAAACCCAAACAACTGCATCAGGTCTTCGCGTACCAGCAGATCGGTATAAAGCGACACCGACTCGCCCACCCCCGGCAACGCCGCCAGCGTCCTGTCAGAGCAGTACACAATATAACCAACCCCGCGCACGTCGATCAGCACATGATCGACCGCGCGGTAATCCAGCCGCCCCGACAACCGCCCGATCACAGCGCCACCTCTTTCATCTTTGGTCCCGCAACACCGCCGTAATGCGCATGGCAAATGGCAATCGCCAAAGCATCGGCGGCGTCCGGCCCTGCCGGGTCGCAACCGGGCAGTTGCAGGCGCACCATATGTTCGACCTGCCGCTTGTCGGCATGACCAACCCCCACCACGGTCTTTTTCACCCGGTTGGGCGCGTATTCGCCAATCGGCAACCCGGCCTGCGCCGCCGCCAGCAAGGCCACGCCGCGCGCCTGGCCCAGCTTTAGGGTGCCAGCCCCGTCCTTGTTGACAAATGTTTGCTCGATCGCCGCCTGATCCGGCCCGAAACGCGCCAGAACTTCGGCCAGTTGCGCGTGCAGCGACAATAACCGCGTCGCCAGATCGTCACCCGAGGATTTACACAGCCCATTCGCCACGTGACTGAGCCTGCTGCCGTGTGATTCGATCACACCCCAGCCCATGGTTCTCAGCCCCGGATCTATGCCCAGAATCCGCATTTTTCGCCCTGCCCTGTCCCGATCATGTCCCGACCAAGTTGCGGTCATGCCCAAAATTGTTGCTTTTGTGACGCACTAGCACGAAACACGAACATTTTCCAACCGTTTTGACCGTGAACTGATCCCGGGTCAAAAACGACACCCGCCTGTTCCATCTCCGACATGCGGTCTGAAATCGACATGCGGCGGCACGGAAACGACGTCAAACCGGCATTGAGCTGGCCGAATTTTCACAAGTATTTCAGTAAGGTTACAGAGTTTTCAACCTATGCACACAGCGCATAAGACCCATGTTTCAGACCGTCTTGCGCGGGTAAAACCGAAGCCCTATCTGCCCCTCACTGAACAACGGAAAAATGCAACCAACATAAGGACAATGGATATGGCTGCTCTCGATACTACCCGCACAACCTATGGCTCACTCACTCTGGCTGGCCGTATCAGTTCGACTCTGATGTCACTGGCCGGTGCGGTCACGACATGGAACGACGCGCGCATCACGCGCAATGCTTTGAGCCGTTTGTCGAACCGCGAACTGGAAGATATCGGCATGGTCCGTGGAGACATCGACCAGATCGCATTCGGCAAGAGTTTTCGCTGATCGCGGAAAAGTAGACGAATTTGGCACCGGCATCTGACTGTTCTGCTGTCAAGGGAATCCCCCTTTTTTGTGAACCTGTCAGATACCGGTGTTTTTCGGGCCAGCGCAGGCTGGCACAGTAGCACGCCCCCGCCCTCGCCACTTTCCCGTACCCGCACACCCCGGTAGTTTCTCGAAAAACAACGAAACGACTCCGGGGGGGGCCGCACGCCCGAACCGGGCGAGCAGCCCAATATCCTTCAGGATTACGCCAATACATCCTCGGCCGGATCAATCATTACCTTTGCCAAGTATTCCGGTGATTTTCAGGATGGGGATTATGGGCTGATATGCTCGTTCGGGGCGGGGTATTCGGTGGGATCTGTACTGGTTCGCCATCACGCATAGCGACGGGGCAATTCCCGTTTCTGATCTGATCAAAAAAATCTTCAATTTTCCTGTGTGCGGCGCGATGGTTCAGGAGCCTTCTTCTTCCAGGTGCAGTTTCATGTCGATCAGCACCTGCTGTAGTTGCGA
>JGI24025J20009_10000422_pt1 | contig 32792 bp, 29 predicted proteins | sample Cruoilmetagenom3_FD_20009 | JGI IMG/M metagenome (IMG submission 20009) | reverse complement strand
TGCCCCCATAGCTCAACTGGATAGAGCGGCTGGCTACGAACCAGTAGGTTGCAGGTTCGAGTCCTGCTGGGGGTAGAATAGAAAAATCAAATATCAAAAATTAAATATCAAATACAGACATCAGACAAGAGACCACCCCGTTAAACTCCTTCGTAGCAACGGGGCAAGCAGACAAGAGACAGTAAGGCGTAGAGCGTGAGATGAGCAACGGAAGAGAGAGAAGAAAGTTGATTTGGTTAATTAGTTGATTAGGAAGGCAGGTAGAAGTCTTGCCTTTAGCGGGTCGAAAAATAGTAGGCAGGTAGGAGTCCCGCCTTTGGCGGGGCGAACAATAGTAAGCACTCTGCACCAAAAAGACAAGCTAAATGACCCAATGACTTGATAGCTGACAACTGATCACCGATAATTGTTAACCGATAACTAATAACCGATAACTGGGGGTATTAATGCCGAAGAGGACATATCAACCGTCAAACATTAAGCGCCATCACAAACACGGCTTCAGGAAGAGAATGTCAACAAAGAGCGGCAGGGCTATACTTAACAGAAGAAGGGCGAAAGGAAGAAAGAGGTTGTGTGTATGAAGACTTTCTTTATCATCCTTCTGAATATCTATCAAAAGATAGTCTCTCCCCTGTTTCCACCGAGTTGTCGTTTCTATCCCACTTGCTCTGACTACGCAAAGGAGGCAATTTCGAAATACGGGGTTATAAGGGGATTGCGACTCGGACTGTGGAGAGTTCTCAGATGTAACCCGTTTTGCAGGGGTGGATACGACCCGGTGCCGTAGATATGAAGGAAAAGGAAGGAGTAAGGAGTAAGGTGCGGGGTGAACGTCCTAAAAATATTACTGATGAAAAATCAAATATTAGATATTAAAATTTTTTATGTTTTGATATTCGTTCTTTCGGTCTTCGTTGGCTGCGACAGGGACGACCCCGTTGGTGGAGAGATCATAGATGATAGGGCGGGTGGTGTGGTGTGCGATACACTGACTAATTTTATACACAGCCACCTTCAGAAATATTCCGCAACTGGAGCGTCCGATTTTTTATATGCGGGTAGTGAGACGGACTTCAGGTCAACGAGCCTCCTCTCGTTTGAAATACCACCCACAAAGACCACATACGACAGCGCTCTCTTCGTGTTCGCAGCCGAAAATAAGGGAGATGAAGAATTGTACCTGATGAGTTTTAGTGGAGAGTTCGAGGAGGACAGCGTGATTAGCTACGGTTATGTCGACTCACACATTGGAGTTGATACCCTGAGTGATTTACCCGTCTGGGTAGAAGATACCCTCTCCGATGAGACCGTCCTTAAATTTTCTTGCGATAGTATATCACTTACGAACACCGTAAATATCGCACTCTGTTCGCACGGAGAGACCAGTGTGTTTTATTCAAAGGATTCGAGCAAGCCACCCCTTCTTAAACTATTCAGGGGTCCTCTACTCGAGACCGTAGAACCCCTCAAGGATGCATTCGTTGATACCATATTGAGCTTTGATACCACCGATATTTTTATAGTTTCTGGCTCCTGTGTATCTGAAGACAGTATTTCCCTGTCCGATTCCTCAATCGATTTTACCGAGGTGTCTTTAATAAATAATGCGGTGTTATATCTACCCATAAATGATTTTTCTGGTCCTGCCCCCGAACTCTGTGTGAGATATAAAGAGAACACATCCATTCCACATAAAATAGAGGGAGATACGGTGAAGATAGAGATAACCAAATTTGTAGACGAATGGATTACCGACGAAGATAGATTTATCGTACTTGAGGGCAGGGAGGGAACACTCTTTACCGCCGAGATAAGTAGAGACATCACGCTTGAGGTGGTTTATACAAAGAAGCCGGGGGAAAGGATATGAGAGATCCCGTGAGAATTTTATTACTCCTCTTAAGCATACCCATTGTCTCGCTCGCTTCCATATTTTCCCCCATGGGCTCCGGGGAGTATGTAGATTTTGGAGATGCGGGTGAAAGGGGAATGGGAGGGGTGAAGATATTTTCCGTGCCGGAGAATCACACCTTTAGGGCAACCTTTCTTTGCGATTTTCTCAGGATAAGCGATGGTGACAATATAAGAGACGAGCGAACATTCTCCCTATATGGCGTGGATTACTTTTTACCCCTACCCGACGGGTTTGGTGTTGCCCTATCTCTTTCCAATATCCTTTCATCTGATTTTTATATGGAATCTGTGGGTAACAAGTTGGGGGATATTTCGTACGAAAGAAGGGTTACCGGAAGAGGGGGCATACAGGTGTTTTCTCTTTCCATGTATAAGAAATTTCCCCGTTTCAGTCTTGGAATAGGCGGCATCTACTCCTTTGGTGAGACCGAGGAGATATGGGAAACAAACTTCCTCTCATCTGAGTATGATGATGTATTCGATACACTTATAACCCCATCTTCGGGATACGGACTTAAAGCACGGTTTAATTGCAGATATAAAAGGGCAGTTATATCGTTGGGTTATTGCCATCACCTCGAATCAGCTGGACTTCCAGCGCAGTTTTCAACTTCCTTTTTATATCATATGAATTCGGATTGGAAGATGGAGGGCGGTCTCGATGTTGCGATGTGGAAGGATATTAATGTGAGTTTTTCCACCAGCACAAATATAGGATTGGGTATGTGTTACAACCTCGGTTCCACAACCGTAAGGGGAGGGCTTTTCTCTCGTTCCTGGTATTACAAAGGTATACGGGAGATGGGGGGGAGTGTGGGGACGAGCGTGCTCTATCCGGACAAACTCGGGGAGCTGTCAATAGGTTTGGAAGTGGGCAGAAGGGGTTGGGAAGAGATCGATGAAATCTTTGCCAGATTATCGGTGACCCTCTGTGGAAGGGAGATCTGGTAGTGATAAAGTACACGGGTGTTCCCCATTCGTTGAAAGCGCGGGTGTTAGCATGTATAATATTTTATTTTGTCTCTTTTCCATTTCTTCTTTGTGTGAGACGACCCCGGTATTTAAGATTGAGAAGACTGTATTCGACACCGGAGGTTCAAGAGCTTCATCTTGCTCGTACACGGTAAAGACCGCTATTGGACAGCCGTGTACGATCGGGAGCGCGGAGGGGGAGAATTACAGGGCGAGATTTGGATTTCTTTCAAGCCTCGCGGCTAACCCTTCCGGGACGGGTATAGACAAGCGTGAAGAGGAACCCCTCGTTAACTTTCTTTTTCCCTGTTCACCAAACCCCGCAGTTGGCGAAGTGAATATCTCCTACTCACTCAAATGCGCATCGAAGGTACTCCTCAGAATATATGATGTTACGGGAAGGGTAGTAAGAACCCTTGCCCACGGCAAAATGAAGAGGGGTAGATATTGCGTGCCGTGGGATGGGAGAGATAAGAATGGAAGAGAGGCGCCCTGTGGGAGTTATTTTTATTCACTCAATGTCGATGGAAGACACATCGATACCAGAAGACTGGTATTGATGCAATAGAAGAGGGAAATATGGATAAAATTATGATTGCTCTGTTCATCTCTATCTCATCTGTGGGCTTGCCGGGAAAGGGGATGAAGATAGAGGTGGATAGGGATGAAGGTATACCCGCTGTCACAAGAGGGAACGACAGGGAGGCAATACCGAGAATGATCAATTTCCAGGGGTTCCTGACAGATGCAACTGGAGATACTGCGCTCACGGGAACCTACGATATGGAATTTGCGATTTACAATGCGCTATCTGGTGGGGATGTCCTGTGGGGTGAGACACAGAGCGGAATTTCAGTTGACAACGGTGTATTCAATGTTATCCTCGGAGAGAACAATGCCATTCCCGACTCCGTATTTCTCAATTATACCGACCTGTATCTCGAATTGAAAGTGAGTAACCAGACCCTGAGTCCCAGACAGAAGATAGTGAGCGTGGGGAGAAGTTACAAGTCAATGTTTGCCGACACATCGGATTATGCGGGGTCGTCAGTTTATGCCGATTCTGCGGGAGTAACCGGATATTCTTTTGACAGTTATCACGCTCTATATTCAGATACCGCCCAGTATACCCTCGGTGGAGGTTCTACATCCTGGGCAGATTCCGCCGGTCACGCAGATGTGGCAGATTCCTCCGTGGTTTCAGATAATACCCATTCCGTTGAAGGTCAATCTCTCTCCGACCTGGATTCGAGGTTCATAAATGCCCAGACGCCTGACACCCTTATGGGTAGCGGCACAACCCTCCTCAGGCTCAACAATACAGACGGTGATAATGTCCTCGAGGTTTCCGGGACGGCATCCAGCATGAGTGCCGCATATGGTGTAAAGAGCACCGTTGGCAATAGCGGCCCCGGCCTTACTTATGCGGTTTTTGGACATGCAACGGCGTCCTCAGCTCAGGCTCACGGAGTAAGGGGCTATGCCGTTAACACCGGGACCGGAACCTCCTACGGAGGTTCCTTCAGTACCTCTTCTGGGGGCACGGGTGTCCATTATGGCGTGAGTGCGATGGGATACGCAAGCTCCGGTAGTAATACATACGGCGTTTACGGTTTTGGAAAAAATACGGGGAGCGGCTCCGTTTATGGGGGGTACTTTAAGGCGGACACCTCGGGCACGGGGCTCCATTACGGTCTATATGTGGAATCTGATTCCTTTGCAATATATGCCAGGACTAACTCTCCGCTCGGGGGCTATGCGGGATATTTCGACGGTAATGTGAGGGTAGCAAGCAATGTAACATCCGATGAATTCTACAGAGGAACGGTAAATCCGGACAGCGCGCTCATGACGAAGAAGTATATTAACGACGAGATACTATCCGCAGTGCGTCACGCCCCAACTATCGTGATCTCCCGTTCTCCCGATTCTACGGGTGATTTCGTATGTGACGGGGCAAATGACGAGTTGGAGATACAGACGGCACTCGATTCTATAAACGGCGTTGGTGGAGGAGTGGTCTATGTGAGGCGTGGGGTTTATAATCTGAATACGGGTGTTCAGGTGAGGTCGAACTGCGTTCTCACTGGAGCGGGCGCGGGAACGGTAATTAATGGCCCCGGCGCGGGAGAAACTATATTTGCCAACGGAGACAGTATGGTAACCATCGAAAATCTGAAGGTAACCGGAGGTGTCGTTGGTATCAGTTTCTTTGATGTGTGGAAGAGCAAAATAAAGCAATGCTGGGTTGAAAACGGAGATGCTGCGGGGATAAAACTTGTTGGCTCTGGTGGATTAGCCAGCTCTCATTATAATGTAGTTGCACACAGTATCTGTGATAATTACGGTGTGGGTCAATACTGTATCCACATCTGTGGCTATGAAAATGTGATCGATGGAAATAATGTCAGAAATGCCTCTTCGGCAGGTATTTATCTCAATGGAGAGAAGATGTCGACTATCGTAGAAAATGTTATCAATCAGTCATCTGGAAACGCAATAAAAGTCGAAGGTTACAGTATAAATAACACCCTGGTAGGTAATACCTGTAAGGGAGGAATACATCTTTCGGAATCCGTAAAAAATACTCTGGTCGGCAACTCCTGTTACTGGGGCGGCATCTATTTGCAGAACAGTAACGAGAACACAGTTGTGGGAAATCTATGCGAACTTGATCAATCTTCTCCCGGTATACACCTGGACTTAAGTAACAGGAATACCGTCAGTGGGAATGTTTGTACATCCAACCCTTACGGTATGGTTATCGGAGGACAGGATAATTCTGTAACCGGCAATGTGTGTTCAAATAACATAAATGTCGGAATTTATATTAATGGTAGCTTCAATGCAGTGAATGACAATCGTTGTATAGGTAACGCAACGAATGGGATAAACCTTGCGGCGAATGCAACAGAGAATATCGTTTGGAGTAATATGTTAAGGGGTAATGGGCAAACAAACTATATTGATTCTGGAATAAATACGAGGGATGATGATGCGGGTGCCACCGGGGGGAGCGGGGGTCGTTGTTCCGCGGGCGCCGCCAACTTCGAGTGATATATATCCGGGTTTTTTACGGGAGACACCGGACATTTGTGAGTGTGAATTCGATTCGTGCCAAGTATGATCCCTTTTTTTTATTTTTGATATTTGATTTTTCTTATAGGGGGGTTTATGGGAGTTGAACAGCTTGGACTGATGTTTGCGGTGGCGGGTGCAGCCGTGGCATCATTTATGGGGGGTTGTGGCTCCGCGATAGGACTTGGTATAGTTGGAAGGAGCGCAACGGGAGTGCTGACCGAGGATCCCGACAAATTCGGGAAGATATTCCTGCTGGCGGTTCTTCCATCTACACAGGGGTTTTATGGTTTTATCATTGCGATAATTGTAATACTGAAACTTGGACTTCTCGGTGGAACGCCCCTGCTGCCAACTACCGTACAGGGACTACAGATTTTTATCGCTTCACTGCCCTGTGCAATTGCGTGTTTCACATCGGGTATTCACCAGGGGAAGGTCTGTGCCTCGGGGGTTGAGATGGCTGCAAAACAGCCGGACGCCGCGATGAGGGCTGTTATATACGGCGTTATGGTAGAGACATATGCAGTCCTTGGTCTGGTTATATCCTTCCTCATCATATTCATAGGGATAAAAATATGAGGAAGAAGACCACAGACAACCCCGTAAAGTCGCTTTGCGCCAACGGGGCAAGCAAACCACAGACCATAGACCTAATGAACCCAATGACTAATGACCCCGATGAAATAGCTCACAAGTTCGCATTTCACGGGGTAAACAAATGACCAATGATAGGTATGATAAGAGGTCTCTGATTGAGTTTTTGATACCACTATAATTCCAGAGGGGAGCTCAAATGAATAAGGTGTCCAAAAAAATACTGGAAGATGTAGAAAAAGAGGGCAATAGAATCGTTGAAGAGGCAAAAGAGAAGAAAAAGGAGATAGAGAAGGCAACCGAAAGTGAGATTAAAAAACTTACAGAAGAAATCGATCTGGAAGTAAAAGAGACGGAGGAAAGAGAGTATGAAAGACTGATGGGTTTGAAAAATATTGAGCAAAGGAATATCTTGCTTGGGTACAAACATAATTTAATGAACCAGCTATTCGAGGAGATTCGGGAAGAAATACTGAAGAGTAATGGGTATCCCAAGCTCATTGATTCCCTCTTCGAGGTGGGCGTTGAATCGGGGAAAGAAGATGTCCTCGTGGGAAAGGACGAAAAAATCATCAATAAAAAGTTCATCGATAAGTTGAACAAGGATAAGGGCTGGCACCTTAAACTGTCAAAAGAGAGGGTTCCAATAAAAGGGGGATTTATCCTGAGGGGTGAGAAAACTGAGATAGATGCCTCGATTGAAACGGTACTCGGAGAGAAGAGAGAGATATTGGAGCCCGAATTGGTTGATATACTGTTCGGGGAGAGGCAAGGTGTCAGGTGATAGGTGTCGGGTTTAGGGTGAGATATGATTCCAGTGGAATAGTTACCCTGTTGAATAGCTTCCTGAAGAAATAGCTAAGCATTTCACAGGACGAGTCGCTTCCACCCTGTTGAATAGCTCTGCTTCAACAGGACAGGCCACAATGTAAAAGTAAAGGCAAGTTACATGTGGCAAGCAGGGCAGGCAGCATTCCACGGGATAAAAATGTGGGATGTGAAACGGGTAAGGTGATAGATGCAACTATCCGATTTGTATGGTCGTAAAATTCCCCCATATTGAAAGTGAGGACGAGAGATATGTCTATGCCGTGGCGAGAATAAGGGCGCTCGAGACGAGACTTCTCTCTCCCCAGAAGGTTTCGAGACTTGTGGGTCTCTCATCTGAAGAACTCCTGAAATCCCTCGGAGATACCGATTATGCCCCTTTTCTTCCTTCTTCTCCGCGAGACTGTGAGCTTATTATAGACAGTGGAAGAAAAATGCTCTTCTCCCTTATGGATAAACTGATTTTAGATTCCCCGGTGATTGAGTTTCTGAAGGCAAGATTTGATAACTACAACATAAAAATAAGTCTCAAAGCAAAGATCACCGAAACTGAACCAAAGACCCTCTCGCCGTACGGAAACATATCCACTTCTGAAATAACGGATATATTCAGAAATGAGTTATATTCAAGACTTCCAGCTCAGTATGAAGAGGGAATTAAAAGGGCTGTGGAGGCTTACTATGTTGATAGAGACCCCTCCGTGCTGGACATAATTATAGACCGGAGTTACTTTGCCTATCGAGGGGAAAAAACTCTTAAATCCGGTGATCTGTTTCTCGCGTCGCTCCATAAGATAAGTATAGACCTCACCAACATAAAGACGCTTTCAAGAACAAAGTGGGCGAGGGTGGAAAAGAGAAAGTTTTCCCGGGGGTTGATTGACGGCGGCTTTATCCCCCATAGAGAATTTATGGATGTCTACGACGAGGCAGATGAGAATCTGTGGGAGAGATTTAAATTCACCCCTTACTTTCACATCCTGACTGAGGGTGCACCCGCTGTATTTAAAGACGGTTCATTCCTGAAGCTGGAGAAATTATGTGATGACACATTTCTCGATTTTCTTGGGACCACGAAATTTCTTACCTTTGGCGTTGAGCCCATAGTGTCATATTTCTACGCAAGGGAGAATGAATTTAAGGTCTTACGGATGCTCTTTACGGCGAGTATCTACGGAATAGAACAGGATGTTCTCAAGGAGAGATTGCCGGAGGTGTACGGAGGGTAGGTGAAATGTGTAATGTGTAATGTGTAATGTGAAATGTGAAATGTGGAGTATGAGAGGACTACCAGGCAATTGGGTTATTAAGTTATTGAGTCATTGGTTATTAGGTAATTAAATACTTTATCCTTTTTCCTTTACTGTAATCTAAAATCTATCTGAATACCCAGTGTACATCTGCGTTAATCTGCGTCCAAAAAGCATATGGCTACAAAACTTGCTGCAGTTGGAGAATATGATGTGATAATGCCATTCAAGGCAGTCGGTGTTGAGATATACCCCGTGACCTCCGACAAGGATTTTATCCAGATGGTGATGAAACTCATAGAAGAGGAGGTGGGCGTTATATTTCTCTCCGATAAATTCTTGGATGGTGTAGAGTCCATCTTTAAAAAGGTTTCTGTGAGACCACTTCCCTGTTTAATCCCCATACCCGGTCCATTGGGCGCCACCGAGTTTGCCAGAAAACGAATGAGAAACCTCGTAAAAAAGGCGTGTGGTGTGGATATAATGGGGAAGAGAAAGGAGTCTTTATGAAAAATGAAGGTGAGATAATAAAGGTTTCGGGACCTCTTGTTGTGGCAAGGGGTATGAGCGGGTCTAAAATGTACGATGTGGTAAGGGTGAGTGAGAAGAAACTGATAGGTGAGATAATAGAATTAAAGGGAGAAATCGCATCGATACAGGTTTATGAGGAAACGGGTGGCATCGGCCCCGGTGAACCCGTATTTCCCACATACGAGCCCCTGTCTGTTGAGTTGGGCCCAGGTCTTATGGGTTCCATATACGACGGGGTTCAAAGACCCCTGGACGACATTATGAAACAGGCGGGTAACAGCATTGCGAGGGGAATATCGATCCCGGGCCTTGATCGAGAACACAAATGGAAGTTCAAGCCGATTAAAAAAGAGGGCAACAAGGTCGGCGGTGGAGATATAATAGGAGAAGTGCAGGAAACCGTTCTTGTTACACACAAAGTTATGATTCCCCCAAATGTTTCCGGTAAGATTATGCATATGAAGGAGGGAGAGTTCACCGTCACAGATGTTGTATGTGTTGTTGAGACGGAAGAGGGGGAACGGGAGATTACCTTGATGCAGAAGTGGCCCGTAAGAAAACCGAGACCTTGTATAGATAAACTTCCACCAGATATACCAATGTACACGGGTCAAAGAGTTATAGATGCGTTCTTTCCCGTTGCCAAAGGTGGAAGTGCCTGTGTTCCGGGTCCATTTGGCTCGGGAAAGACGGTAATTCAGCATCAGATATCAAAGTGGGCGGATGCGGACATTATACTGTTTGTGGGATGTGGTGAGAGGGGAAATGAGATGACAGATGTATTGTTGGAATTTCCGGAACTGAAAGACCCGAAGTCAGGCGAACCGCTTATGAAGCGCACCCTCCTCGTGGCAAACACTTCAAATATGCCCGTGGCGGCGAGGGAGGCATCGGTATATACGGGGATAACAATAGCGGAGTACTTCAGGGATATGGGTTACAGTGTTACCCTTCAAGCCGATTCCACATCACGATGGGCAGAGGCAATGAGGGAAATATCTGGAAGACTTGAGGAGATGCCCGGAGAGGAAGGATACCCCGCATATCTTGGCACGCGCATCGCGGAGTTTTACGAGAGGGCAGGAAGGGTAAAATGCCTCGGAGAACCAGATAGGGAAGGCTTTATCACCGTTATAGGTTCGGTATCACCCCCCGGTGGGGACCTTGCAGATCCCGTTGTTCAGTCGACACTGAGAGTTGTGAAGGTATTTTGGGACCTCCAGGATAGACTCGCCAACGCGAGACATTTCCCCGCTATAGATTGGCTTTCAAGTTATTCACTCTATACCGATTCTCTCAAGAAATGGGTGGAAGAGAATATCGGAAAGGAGTTTCAGTCAAATGTAAAGGACGCGATGGCTATTCTGGAACGAGAGGCAGAATTGCAGGAGATCGTAAGGCTTGTTGGAGTTGAATCGCTTTCCAGTGAAGAGATACTTCTCCTTGAAGTTGCGAGGTCAATAAGGGAAGATTTCCTTCATCAGAACGCATTCCACGAGATCGATACATACACATCCACAAAAAAGCAAGAAAAGATGCTTTCGGCAATACTTCACCTGTACAGTGGGGGACTTTCTCTTTTGAAGTCCGGAAAAACAGTGGATGAAATCGTCAAGCTCCCAATATGGGAGCGAATTTCGAGGATGAAATATATCGGGGAGAAAAAGATAGAGGATATAGATAAAATCAACAAGGAGATAGACAAGCTAATGGGATAATGGGGTAATGGGGTAATGGGATGGTGGATTTGTGGATATCAATATAAAAAGAGACAATATCATTATACAATTTTAGGTTACGCCTTACGCTTCACGATCTACGCCTTACGATCACCGATAACCGATTACTGATTACTGATAAGTGATTACCAATGGTTGACAGGGGGATTTATGGTTAAGGAATACAGAACCGTTGGGACTATATCTGGTCCCCTTATGCTTATTGAAGGAGTAAAAGAGATAAAATATGCCGAACTTTGCGAGATAGAGTTAAAAAACGGCGAGACGAGAAAGGGACAGGTTCTCGAGGTTGATGCAGACAGGGCACTGGTTCAGGTGTTCGAGGGAACAAGGGGAATAGATATCCCGGGAACGAAGGTAAAATTCAAAGGAAAGGGTATCGAACTCTCTCTATCTCCAGAAATTCTCGGCAGAATGTTCAATGGTATGGGAGAGCCCATTGATAATGCCCCAGAAATCCTGCCAGAGAAGAGAGCGGATATAAACGGCGAACCGCTGAATCCGTATGCCAGAAACTATCCAAATGAATTTATTCAGACGGGAATTTCCGCGATAGACGGATTGAATACGCTTGTGAGGGGACAGAAACTTCCCATATTCTCCGGTTCCGGACTTCCCCACAATTCGCTTGCTGCCCAGATTGCCCGCCAGGCGAAGGTTCTGGGTAAAGAAGAGAAATTTGCAGTCGTATTTGCCGCAATGGGAATTACTTATGAGGAAGCAGAATTTTTTATGAATGATTTCAGGAATACGGGCGCAATTTCGAGGACATCTATGTTCATAAACCTCGCCAACGACCCCGTGATTGAGAGAATAGCCACCCCGAGAGTTGCACTGACAGCTGCAGAATACCTTGCATTTGAACTTGAAATGCACACACTCGTCATCCTCACAGATATGACGAATTACTGTGAGGCATTGAGGGAGATATCTGCAGCAAGGAAAGAGATTCCAGGAAGAAGGGGTTATCCCGGTTATATGTATACAGACCTCGCATCGGTATACGAGAGGGCGGGGAGGTTGAAGGATAAGAAGGGTTCAATAACCCTCATCCCCATACTTACTATGCCGGAAGACGACAAGACACATCCAATACCGGATCTAACGGGATACATAACGGAGGGACAGATTCTACTGGGGAGGGGACTTTACAGGAAGAAGGTATCTCCGCCGATCGATGTGTTGCCGTCGCTTTCAAGGCTTAAAGATAAGGGTATTGGACAGGGTAAGACGAGGGAAGACCACGCCGACCTGTTCAATCAGTTGATTGCCTGCTATTCAAGGGGCAAGGAGGCAGAGGAACTCTCGATCGTGCTCGGTGAGGCGGCACTATCTGATATGGATAAGTTATATCTCAAGTTCTCGGATAAGTTTGAAAAGAGATACATATCTCAGGGAGATTATGAGGATAGGGCTATAGAGACCACGCTTGATCTTGGCTGGAAACTTCTCTCGATGTTTCCCAAAGGTGAGTTGAAGAGGATAAGAGACGAGTTCCTTGAAAAGTATTATGGAAAAGTTTAGAGATAGAGTTTAGGCGCAGATTAACCCCATATTTAGACTAAAGACCACCCCGTAAAGTTGCTTCGCACCAACGGGGCAAGCCCCGTTGAATAGCTGCGCTTCTACGGGGCAAGCAGACAAATGACTAATGACCAACCTGCCTGACGGCAGTCAGGTTTCTAATGTCTAATTAAACCTTGATACCCAAGACTCAATGACGCAATGACCTAATGACACGAAGACACTATGACGCAATGACTCAACGACTCAATGACCTAATATATCAGCGATAATCTGCGTTAACCCGCGTCCAAAAAAGAATCCAATATGAAGCTCAATGTTAATGCAACGAGGATGGAGTTCTTGAAGCTCCGTAAACGAACGAGTATTGCCAAAAGGGGACATAAGCTCCTGAAGGACAAGCAGGACGAACTCATGGAGAGACTGCTTGCGATGACGAAAAAGGTAGAGGAGTTGAGAGAAAAGGTTGAAGAAGAACTCGCCCGAACCACGAAGAAATTCCTTCTTGCGAGGGCGGGGATGGAGCCGGATTTCGTTGAAGAGGCACTCCTCATTCCAACAAAACGGGTCGAGGTAGAACTTGAAGAGAAAAACCTCTTAAATGTGAAGATTCCCGTGTTGAGACAGTCAGTAAGCGGCGAAATAATTTCATATGGGTACCACGAAACATCACCAGAACTTGATGCCGCACTATACAGTCTCGATAAGGCAATAGGCGATCTGCTTGAACTCGCCGCAATGGAGAAGACACTTGAACTCATTGCTGTCGAGATCGAGAAAACCCGCAGAAGGGTAAATGCCCTTGAATATATCCTCATACCGAACCTCGAAGAGACCCTGCGGTATATAGTTATGAAACTCTCCGAGATAGAACGCTCCACACTCTCAAGACTGATGAGAATAAAGGACATAGTAAGGGCACACTGATTGTATTAATTTTTACCATTTCAACCTATTTTATTGCTCCCGATGCGTATTTTGATGCATATAAGAACGGCGTTGCTTGCCCTCAAACTGCAGCGCATGAGAACCTTTCTGACTACCCTGGGTATCATCATCGGTGTACTGACCGTGATTACCATGATGTCTATTGTCCAGGGAATAAATAAATATGTTTATAAAGTTCTGGGCACCATCGGAAGTAATGTCATCTATGTGCAAAAATTTCAGTGGCGGGTCGGTCCGGGAGAACGCATGAGTAGAAGAGAGTACCTTGAGATCGCGAGAAGGAAAGACTTTACCGCCGAGGATGTCAAGACGATATCCAAACTGCCTGCGGTGGAGCGTGTGACCCTCGCACAATCGATCTGGGGAGGAGGCAGGAAGATAACATTTCGAGGTGAAGAGATGAACCTCGGCGAAGTTGAAGGAGCCACACCGGAATATATTGAAATATCTAATTACGAAATCGAGCGCGGTAGAACCTTCATAGAAACAGACTTGGCATTCAGGAGACAGGTTTGTATTATCGGTAACTATGTTGTAGAAAACTTGTTCAAGAAGGGTGAGGACCCTTTGGGTAAAGATATCTACATAGGAACACATAAATTTACTGTCGTTGGACTGCTTTCAGAACGGGGCACTTTTATGGGGAACAATTTGGATAACAAAGTGGTCGTGCCGCTTACCACTTTGGGCAAATTTATTCGTATGGCTCGTGGCCGACATTCACCTTTTCAGGCGCCTTTTATAGTTGCACAGAAGCGCGAGAGCTACTCGATCGAAGAAACAAAAGAGCAAATGGAGGAATTATTGAGACAGAGGAGAGGCTGTAAGTTTAATGAGGAAAATGATTTTGCATTGAATACTCAGCAGATGATCATCGATATTTATAAAAAGATAACCTCGGGTATTTATATGGCGATGATAGGCATTGCGTCGCTGGCATTAGTTGTTGGTGGCATCGGAATTATGAATATAATGCTCGTCTCGGTCGTTGAACGCACCAGGGAGATTGGATTGCGTATGGCGATAGGAGCCAAGAGAAGGGATATACTCGTTCAATTTCTCATCGAGGCGATAGCCCTGACGGGGGTGGGCGGAGTTGTGGGGGTTTTGTTGGGATTTGGTTTTTCCAAATTGATTGCGGCGGTGACACCTTTACCCGCCAGTACGCCACTGTGGAGTGTGGCACTCGGAATTGGCTTCTCCATGATTGTGGGTCTCTTTTTTGGCATTTATCCAGCCTCCAAGGCATCGAAACTCGACCCCATCGAGGCGCTCAGATACGAGTAAGAGAGAAAAGTTGATTAGTTAATTAGTTGATTAGTTGATTAGTTGATTAGTTAATTAGTTGAATAGGCAAGTAGGAGTCCCGCCTTTGGCGGGGCGAAAAGTTCAACGACTCAACGACCCTTTGACCCAATGACCCAACGACGCAAAGACTCTATGACACTAAGACGCAATGACCCTAATGACCTAATGACTAATGACTCATTGACTCAAAGACGTAATGACTTAACTTATAAACCAAACAAACTAAATAAACTAAATAAACCAAGTAAACCAAATAACTTCAGTGATCCTGCAACGCCAAGAGTACCGAGATTTTAGATTGCAGACTACAGATTAAAGATTGCGGACTATGGATCGCGGATTACTGATAACTGGTAACCGATAACCAATTAACGATGACTGGAGGATAATTATGTTGGGAATAATATTGCTGTTGCTCGTCGGTGATACATTGAAGATAAATCTGGAACAAGCAAAGGAAATGGCACTTGAAAGTAATCCCGCATATCGAATGGAATCTCTCGGTGGTAAGTACAATAAATTGGGATTCTATGAGTGCCTGACCTCCAACATACTTAATCCGACCATCGGTGTTACATATTCTGATGCAACATTTGGTGACCAGTCTTTTGCTCCATCAAAGGGGTATAACTTTAACTTCTCACTGAATCAGCCGGTATTTGATTTGGGCGAGGTGGCTACGGTGCTACAGAGTAAATCCAATGTCAATGCCTCCGAGGCGTCTCTTCAGGAGGCAAAAAACGGATTGTATTATCAGGTGGAGGCGCGGTATTTATCGGTTCTGAGAGCGGATAACTTGCTGCGGATGCAGCAAAAAGCCCTCGAGCGAGCTGAGGAGAATATGAGATTTGTCACCAAGAGGTTGGAACTGGGGAAGGCGTCTAAATTGGACCTATTGAATGCAAAGGTATACCTCAATCGCACCAAACTCAATCTATTCACCTCCAGAAGGGATTTTCAGATTACCAAGAGGATTCTCTTGAATACCCTCGGAATCTGGCGCCAATACGAGCTCTTACTTGAACCTGTGGAAGCCGAAGAACAGGAATTCGAGCTGCCCGAACTGGACACACTCATAGAGAAGGGCTTCGAGAACAGACCCAAAATTAGGGTCGCCCGGGAAGAAGTCAAACAATCACAACTTGGGTTTTGGGGCAGTTTATGTTCATTCTTGCCACGGGTTTCGTTTAGGTGGCTCTGGAATTATAATACAGGGGAATTCCCCGAACATTTTTCTACGATAAGAGAGGAGGCGATTAAGAGTTCGGGCTGGTATGTAACCGCAGACCTGAATCTCCTCTCATATCCCCTTAAGTCGTCAAAGATGAAGACCGTTCTCGAAGAGGCCAAATTGAGGCTATTGCAGGAGAGACTTTCCATTGTTCAAGAGATCAAAGAGGCATGGCTCGATTGCCTCACTATGGATGAAAATCTGGAACTCGCCAGAAGTATGTTCGAAGCCGCCAAAGAGGGCAATACACTCGCCAAAACACAGTACAAGCTTGGTTTGATAACCACACTTGATTTGTTTCAGGCAGAGACAGACCTCTTAGATGCAGAGGCAACTTATGTTTCTGCCCAGTATGATGTTAAACTCGCAAAAGCAAAGCTCAGGTATGTGATTGGAGAATAGAGGGAAGAGGGAAGTCAATTATCAATGCAAAATTAGCAATTAGCAAGTGAAATGGTTAAATGGTTGAAATGATTGGTTAGAGGGTGAACAGAAGGAGAAATTATGTCTAAGAGAAGAAAGGTGTTTATTATCGTTGGTGCGGTGGTGCTCATACTCATTATAGTCTCGCTCAGTTCGAAGAGAGGTAAAGGTGTGAGCAAGGTGGATGCCATCGTTGCCAAAAGGGACAATATTATCTCTAATGTGAGGACCGAGGGGACACTCAAGGCTCTCGATCAGGTGCAGATTGGCAGTGATGTTATGGGCAGAATTGTTAAAATAAAGGTTGCCGAAGGTGATAAAATAAGAAAGGGTGATACTCTCTGCATCATAGACCAGAGTACCTATGTTGCCAGGCTCAGCCAGGCGAAGGCCTCACTCAGCCTCGCACAGGCTAAAATCGACAAGGTTGAAGAAGACCTGAGACGCAGTGAAGAACTCTTCAAAAGTCACCTCATCTCCAAGGAGCAATACGAGAAGGAAAAACTTAATTACGAGATGGCTAAGGCGGAGACCAAATTGTCTCGTGAATCTTACAATGAAGCGAAAGAAAATTACAACAAGACGATCATAACCTCGCCGGCAGACGGCGAAGTACTGCAGATCAATAAGGAGGAAGGTGAGATGGTTGTTATGGGTACGATAAGTACCCCGGGTTCTGTCATTATGACAATTGCAGAGCGTTCGAAGATGTTTGTGAAAGCGCTTGTTGATGAGACGGAGGTTGTGAAAATCGAACCCGGTCAACGGGCAGTTGTTACGATAGACGCTCTGCCGGACACCACTTTTGAAGGCAAAGTGACCAGAATTGGTGGAATCCCGGAAAAGACGGGCTATGGGGTAGAGCAGGCGATCAACTTCCCAATTGAGGTCGAGATCGCCGGCACCCATGAGAAATTATATCCGGGAATGTCGGCAACCTGTGAAGTGACCGTTGGCGTTGAGGACTCGGTTATCGTCATCCCTTATCCGGCGGTGGGTAGAAAAAGGATTAAGGAGGAGGAAAGGGATGTGGTGCTTCTGGCGAAGGGGAAGATGGTAAATGTATCCCCGGTGAAGTTGGGGCTAACCGGAGAAAAGGGAGTTGAGGTTGTGGAGGGCGTGGCGGTGGGTGATACTGTCCTGACTGGTCCATACAAGACACTGAGGAGTCTGAAAGATGGAGATAAAGTGGTTGTGAAAGTTAGAGAAGCCCCAATGGGATTAAAGAAACAAGGAATGGAAAAAAGGAGAAAGTAGCCGTCAAGGTCAAGATATGGTATGTTGATAGATGTCAAAGACATAACAAAAATCTACAAGATGGGCGAGGTAGAAGTCCACGCCTTAAGGGGTATAAACCTCGGGATAAAAGAGGGAGAATACATAGCCATAACGGGACCATCTGGCTCCGGGAAGTCGACCCTGATGCACATACTTGGTTGCCTCGATACGCCAACATCCGGAACCTATCTGTTTCGTGCTAAGAAAGTGCATGACCTGTCAGAGGACGAACTCGCGAACATCAGAAATCGAGAGGTGGGCTTCGTATTTCAGACTTTCAATTTGCTACCGAGATTGAAGGCGTACGAGAACGTGGAATTGCCACTTTTATATGCCGGCGGAAGGGCGGCTAAAATAAGAGACAGGGCACTGAAAGTTCTGCATAGAGTGGGGCTGGGTGATCGTGTAAATCACAGGCCCACTGAGCTTTCGGGAGGTGAACGCCAGCGCGTGGCTGTAGCCAGGGCGCTTGTAAACAACCCCAGGGTCATCCTCGCAGACGAACCGACGGGTAATCTCGATACCAAGACGGGTGGTGAGATAATGGAACTGTTTGGCAGCCTGCATAGAGAGGGCAGGACATTGATCGTCGTCACCCATGACCCCGAAGTTAGTGACTATGCCGACCACATCGTCCGGATAAGAGACGGCATCCTCACAAATTAGTGTTCGGTGAAAAGAGAGAAAGACAACGCCAATCACCCCACCATCGGCGTGGCTAACGGTGTTCGTAATATTACCTCACAACCTGCTATACCCATATAATCCGCTTAATCTGCTTAATCCCTGCCTATCGGTAGGCAAGTGTTCACTTTTTCCCTTGAACGTGTAGGAGACTATACATCAACAGTGATTTCCTGCCTGCCGGTAGGCAGGAAAGAGATCGAAAGAGATTTTTGAAAATCTTTTTTATATTCCTATGTCCGAAGGATCCGTATGGACAAGTATAAATATATTCCAGATTTTAGATTTTGGGTTTTTTGCTTTAAGATTTTTGATTTATAGTTATCTGTGTTTTTCTGCGTTTACCCCGTTAAATAGAACTGTTTCAAGAACGCTCTGATATTTATCGTTACATTATTTAACGGGGTTAATCTGCGTCCGATTTTTTTCCTTGACATTTTCCGAAATTGGTGGTAAAATTAAAGAGCGGACCCCATTGTGGTTCCAGAGTGCTGACAACCGCTTTTTTGACAATCAAATTCCCTATCTAATTTGACAAATGGGTATTAGTATTCATTATAAAGGTAGTATAAGAGACCTCCGTCTTGTGAAGGAACTACAAGAAGAAATAGTAGATATATGTGGGGTTATGAATTGGGATTATAGGCTTATTGATGAACCGAGCTTGAGGGGAGTGGCATTTGAACCACATCCCAAATGTGAGAGTGTAATACTCCTTTTTAACTGTGATGGTAATCTCGTCAATTTTTTTAACCCGATGGATGATGATTATGATGATATGCCATGGGTGAGTGTCAAGACACAATTTGCAGGGGTAGCTATACATATCATTATAATTAAGCTACTGAGATATTTGAAAAAGAAGTATGTTCCCAATCTCGAAGTTGAAGACGAGGGCGAGTACTGGGAGAAAGAGGATAAACACCTACTCAAACACAAGTTTGATTATCTTAAAAGAGCACTTGATAAGGTGGAATCCATATTTGTATCTTCAGAATTGAGAACAGGTAATACAATGACCGCCGAAGAATTACTGGACAGGATGGAAGAACTACTTAAAAAAGGACTAAGAGATATGGACGAACCCGAATCTGAGAAGTCTCTCAGGCAGAGGTATGGTAATAATATCAAGATCTCAAGGGTCGGGAAGTTCAACTTGATTTACCTTGACAATCCGGATGAGGAGACAATGAGAAGGCGAGAACGAGAGTTTGACCCGTCAGATTATTTTGATGATGATTGCCCCCTGTGTCAAGAGGCAAGAAAGCATGGGGGGAACATCATCTTCGAAGGAGATGATGACTCACAGGATTTACAGGAAATCGAATGAAAAAATAAAAGTCTTTTTCAAAATCTAAAAGAAAGTTGTTGGCAGTGGGAAGTTAATTTAAAATTAAAGACCTGACCCCATCGCACAGACAGTTCAATGAAAGGAACGGTTACACCAGAGATAAAGCCAGAGAAATTCTCCTCCGGGATTTTAAGAGAGGGTTTGAGAAAGTACAGGTCTTATGGTGTCTCAAGACTCCTCAATGAGGTGGTCATTCCCAATATACCCGATATAGACCCGAAGGAGACATTTTTTTACGAGAAGAAACCCACATCTTTCAAAGAAGAATTCATAAAAAAATACAGATTTTACACACTCTCGCATCTCTCCTTCAAAAGCCCATTTCATACAGATTGCCCGGAAAATAATACCGCTCATCTTCTCCATTTTGTTCCTCACAAGAAAAAGACAGATTTTTTGTTTGTTACTCTTCATGGATGGATGTCAAATAGGGCTGGATTTATGTCAGAGATATGCAGAAGATTGGCAAAATCCGGCATAAATGCCTGTCTTTTTTCTCTTCCATACCACAGGGAGAGAACACCAGCGGGTAAGAGAAGTGGGAGTCTCTTCTTCACCCTCGATCCATTTAGAACATTCAATGCATACAGGCAAGCAGTTATAGACCTTATGGTTGTCGCCGACCATTTTGAAGAGAGGGGGTTCAGGCTTGGTGGTGCTGGTATAAGTCTCGGTGCACTGATTTTCAATACACTTATGGGTTTTGATTCGAGATACGAAATTGGTGTCTCAATCGTGGGAGGAGGGGATATATCGAGAATAGTATGGGAGGGTCTTGCAACGCGATTCGTCAGGAAATTTATCCAGTCCTTTGGAGTATCTGCCAAACACTTTAAGATGCTATCAGAACATCAGGAAAATTTTCTTAAAGAAAAAAGAAGGACGGAAGAAATCCCAAAAACCAAGTGTTTCTGGTTTTTGATAGACCCCATCACTTATGCATCCAAAAGGGATGTGCTCTTTATAAATGGCAGATTTGACCCGATAATTCCGAGAAAGGCAGTCCTTGAATTTAAAGAGTCCTGTGGAAATCCTCCGATCATATGGATTCCGGCGGACCACTTTACAATAATCTTCAGAAGGTACATAATACGGAGGACGGTCAAGTTCTTAATGGAAAGGAGCAAATTGTCGGCATAGACTTCGTAAAGCTCAAGATCTTACAACATAGTTCAAGATTATGTTAACACACCTTCTAACTATTTTACTTGTTCTCGCAACTGATCCATTAAAGGATTATCATATATTTCAAGGGATTGATTATATCTATCACGAAAATTATGAATTTGCCCGGAGGGAGTTTGATGCCCTTATAACAATTTACCCCGAGGACCCCGAGGGTTTCTTTTATCTTTCGTCATTACTTGAGACATTGGACTCTTTTGATCCCCGTCCCGAAACGAAGGCACAACTTGACTCAGTGGCGGAGATCGCAGTAAAACTGGCGGAGAAGAAACTCAAAGTGGAGAAAAATGCATATAATTTATTTTATGTTGGTAGTACTCGGGGAGAGCGTGCTGTCAGAAGGGCTTTACGCGGAGACTGGTTTGGATGTCTGTTGGACGGAATGAAAGCGAGAAAAAATCTCGAGCTTGCTTTTAAAGAAGATTCTACATTCCTCGATGTGTATATGGGATTCGGATTATATGATTATTACCTTGGCAAATATCTATCGTTCATTCCATGGCTCAGGGGCAGAAAACTCAAAGGCATAGACGAGCTAAAAATAGCGTCACAAAAGGGGAAATATGCCAGAAAACCAGCTCTTTTCTTTTTATTGAGAATATACCTGCTTGAAAATATGGATTCTGAAGCCATACGGATTATAAAAGAACTACGGCAAATTTGCCCAACTAATACTGCATTGCTCTGCGATGAGGCAGAGGTCTACTATAACAAGGGAGAATATAGAAAGGCAATAAAATCCTGTGTCCATTCGCTGTCACTCTCAGAGAATAAAAGACCATTTAATCCAAGAGTGAGGGCGTCCTGTTATCTGATGCTCGGCGAGTCTTACAATGAGTTGAAAGAAATAGAAAAGGCAAGTACTAATTGTGAATTGGCAATGCGGGAATTAAATGGTATAAACGAAAACTGGGCAAAAGAAATAAGAGAAGAGGCACAAAAATTATCCCAAAAATTGAAAGGAGGGTAAAATGGAAAAAGAGATTGGGAAAGTTGAGGACTATTTCGCGCATGTAGAGGTGGTGGCTATTCGTATCACCAATGGAACCTTAAAACTCGGTGATACAATCCATATTAAAGGTGTCACAACTGATTTCACCCAGACTGTGGAATCAATGGAAATAGAACATGAGAAGGTAGAAAAGGCAAAAGTCGGCGATTCGATCGGCATAAAGGTAAAAGAGAAAGTCAGACGCCACGACCGGATATATAAAGTAACCGAGTAAAGTTATTGGGGTCAGATCTTTAATTTTAAATTTCAACAGGGGTTTTGCTGTAGCCTCAGTTGTAGCAAAAGTAGCAGGAACATTGATAGTAGAGGACCTCAACCTGTAGGGACAGGTTGAAATGGTGCCTAAATTTAAAATTAAAGATCTGACCCCATTGTGAAAAAATTTAAGGAGGTGTTCTTATGCGGATAGCGCCAAAGGGTTTGATATGGAAAGATTTCAGAAACTTGCAGAAGAGAGAAGAGCTTTCCACAGAGCCTATTGTGGAAGACCTTCTCTTTATCCAGACGATTGAAGGGCATTCTCACAACGGCGACGGTGCATTTAGAGGGCGTAAGTTTGTGGATACAACGGTTAACGATATTGTGGAAGCGTTGGGGAGGGATATATTCATTGTGCGTTCCGAGAGGCAGATGTTGATCGATGAAATATGCGAGTATGCGGAGCGTGTAATGGACGGAGAGAACCTTATCCATCTTGTAAACAGGAACAACGAGCCTTTGATGCGCTGTCCCTTGTTCACACAGTGGGAAGTGAATTCCAGAGATGTGCTAAAGGGTTTATACCTCGGCGGGTTGATGGATAGTTTTTCCGTGCGCAAGGAGGTTAACGAGAAATTCCGGACCAATATTGGCGGAGGAAAGCCATACCTTATTGATCTCAGGGTAACGGAGGAGATGAATCTCAATGGAGAGGTTCTTGCACATGGTGACCACGAGGACAAGATAGGTGAATACATAGAGAAGGGCTTAATCATACGAGATTCAACGAATGTGGATTTTTTGCGCCATCCGAATGTGAGATTTCAGTACATAAGACACAAAAGGGGTCTCGGTGTCTCAGATGATGCGGCAGTGCTCGTGAGCGGTCTTCTTTACGGTGCAAGCGTTGGTCTTGGTGCATATCTCGCCGATGCAATTGACACGCTGGACAAGTATTCTCTGAAGTTCATAGAACAGGACGATAGACTTGCACACACGATAGAGAAGAACTTCCCAGCTCTGGGCATGACAGAGGAAGATGTGTTCTCATTTATTAAGCTTATTGCAATTCCGGAAGGGAGGGAAAAGGAGATTCCGGATTGCTCTCAGAGGTACTTCCTTCAGATTGATAAGAAGAAAAACCTCACGGCGCTCGAGTCACACTACAGATTTATCATGGGACTGCCTTATCCCCGTTTCAGAATTTCTTACGAAAGGGTGCTGAACGAGGATTTTTACGAATATGTAGACAAACGCCTGGAATCTTTTAGAGAAAATGTATAGGCTTTTAAAATCGCCAGAGGTCTTTTTAGTTCATTGTACAGGGAGATATTTATGAAAAGAATAAGAAGCCTTAAAGAGACACTTATAAGGATGAGGGACCTCTCAGACCTGATGGTCGAATTGGGTTATTCAGCCATTCTCCAGGATGATATAGAGCTCACCCGGGAGGTGAATAAAATAAAGAGAGAGATAAGGGAGCTCACCTATGAAATGCGCGTCAGCGCCATTTATGCGGCGAAGGGACTATCGAAGGACGAAATCCCCCAGGTGGCATCACTATTACAGATAGGTGTGGCGGTGAAGGAAATATCTGACGGAATAGACGATATGGTGGAAATCGTAGCGAGGGGAGTCCACCCCGTTGTAAAGGCGGTATACAGAAGGGATACAATAATGAAGAGAATGATTATTGAGAAGGGCTGCAGAATAGAGGGAAAATCCCTTGAAAAGGCAAAGATACCTGAGGAGACGGGGTTTATGATAAGGGCGATAAGGAGGGGAGATGACTGGATCTTTGAGCCCGGCGCCAAAACCGTCCTCAAGCCGGGAGATATAATTTTCTTAAAAGGAAAGGATGTTGCAATAAGGAAAATGACAGAATATGCGAAGACGAAGAAGGAAAAAACAGCAAAAGATAATAAATAAGGTATTAAGAGAAGCAACTCCCTTTCTAATTCTTTCCGTTTTTGGTGGTGCCTTTGCCGGTTCAGTGCTGGGAAAGATGGAGGGGATGTTGCTCCTGGTGCCGGGTGTTTTTGTCCTTGTTCCCGCAATTCTGGACCTCAGAGGGGATGTAGGGGCATCCTTTGGTTCACGACTCAGTTCGCTTCTACATCTCGGAGTAATGAAGCCATCCTTTAAGTTAACCCCTCTCCTCTTGAATAATTTAGCGGGTTCCCTCTCCCTAAGTTTTTCTTTTTCTGCCTTTTTTGGTATCCTTGCCCACCTATTGTGCATTATATTTCACCTTCCCTCAGCGGGAATTACAAGACTTACCCTCATAGGTTTTATGAGTGGGATGCTCTGCAGTTTGGTGATGATTCCTTTTACCTTTTTCCTTGCCGTTTTTTCTTTTAGAAAAGGTATAGACCCCGACGATATAATATCTCCTGCCATTGCTGTTATCGGGGACGGCATTGCCATAGCTTCACTTTATTTGGCAACAATGCTCGTTCGGAGGTGGCCCATGCCCGATTTGAGCGTTTTTATAGTTTTGCTCTTTGCGGTAAAAGAAATCTTCCCCGCTCGTTATAGATTCTTCAGAATATTCCTTGAAAGCAGTCCGGTTCTTGTAATATGCGGTCTACTGGGTATATTTGCGGGACTTTTTCTCCACCACCATGAGCCCGATTTCAGCGCTGCCCCATACCTTCTCGTTCTTTTGCCCCAGCTTATTTCAAAGGTGGGCAGTATCGGCTCCATATCGGGCATGAGGCTTACATCTGGCCTTTATATTGGTCATACAAAACCCCTTTTATGGAATAAGTTCGTGTGGCAGAATCTCCTTGCAGCACTACTCCTATCCCTTATCCTCGTCCTTCCCGTGGCATTAATCACCCATATTTCCGCGCTTCTCCTCCACATAGGAAGACCCGTCTTTTCTGTGATTCTCGTCCTCACGTTTGTAGCAATGGTGTCCCTCAGCTTTGGTGGCAGTGTTCTCTCATTTTGCATTGCATCTTTTTCCAAGAGGATACATCTCGATCCAAGCAATGTCGTTGTCCCATTAATAACGAGTATTGGAGATGTAAGCGGTGTATTTTTGTTTGTGTTCCTCCTCCGCTTTTTCAGGTTGTAAGTGGATGGGAAGTGAGAACATAATTGAAATGGTGTGATATAATAGTGAGCGTATCTATTCTCAATAATTTTTACCATGAAACTACCGGGAAAATCCAAAAAGGGATGGGAAGACACAACACCGCAGACCATCCCGACGTATCGTCGCGGCAAGCAGACCTAAGAGATAAGACCAGAGCCTCCTCGAAGTTCCCGTTGAATAAATAGCTAAAGAGTTATAAAAATTTATTGACATAGATGGAATTTTGTGGTATAATAGACTCACTTTTCTATAAACAGCTTGCCGATCACTGATGACCGATAACCGATCACTGATGACTGTTTACCGTTGAGTTTACGGGTATTATGAAGAAAAAAATTCTCATATCCACACTGCTTGATGAATATAGAATAGCGGTTATTGAGGATGATGTTCTCGTGGAGTTTTACATCGAACGTCCCGACCTTCTAAAGAGGGTTGGCAATATCTACAAGGGCAAGATACTCTCAATTAATCCCGAACTCAATGCGGCATTTGTGGATATAGGAATAGAGCGATCTGCATTTCTCCCGCTCTCAAGAGAAAGGGAGGATATACTGGAGGCTGAGGATGTCTCCGAGGATTTACTGGAAGCGAGGAAACTTTCAAAGGGGAGCGAGATACTTGTACAGGTCACGAAGGAAGGAGTGGGCAGCAAGGGGGCAAGGATCACACAGTATTGTTCGCTGCCGGGTAGATACCTCGTCTTGATGGCGGGAACAAGTCATACGGGTGTATCGAGAAGAATAGTGAATACAAGGGAGAGATACAGGTTAAAGAAAATAGTGAAGGAGATAAAACCTGCAGACTTTGGAGTGATAGCAAGAACTGTGGCACAAAAAGTAGATGCAAGTGAATTGAAAAGAGACCTGAAGATCCTTTCGAGAATGTGGAGGAGACTGGCGGGAGTGGCGAGAAAGAGAACCGCCCCCGCTCTTCTCTACAAGGAGACTGACTTTATAACTGCGTTTGTGAGGGATAATCTTGCCCCCGATGTTGATTCCATCATCGTGGATTCGAAGAGGACATACAAACAGGTTTCAAGCTATGTGAAGAAATTTTCATCAAACTATCTCGCCAGAATAAAATTGCATGATTCTCCAACGCCGCTATTTGATATGTATAAAGTAAATAAATGGCTGAAGAGGAGTTTCGAAAGGAAAATAAAACTTCCCTCGGGTGGGTATATAATTATAGAGGAAACAGAGGCGCTTGTTGCTATCGATGTAAACAGCGGGTCATTCAAGGGGCATAAGGATGCTGAGGTGATGAGCCTAACGACGAATCTTGAAGCGGCAAAAGAGGTTGCGAGACAGCTGAGGCTGCGGGATAAAGGCGGTGCCATTGTTATAGATTTCATAGATATGCAGGAGTCATCGAATAAGCGGAAGGTGGTAAATACATTGAAAAAGGAATTAAGAAAGGATAAATCGAAAACGAGGGTTTACGGTATGAGTAAATTGGGATTGGTGCAACTTACCAGGAAACGCTCTCGCCTCTCACTGACAGAGATTATGTTTGATTATTGTCCCGTATGTGAGGGTACCGGACACATCCCATCAATCCAGGATGTTACATCAAGGCTGGAACAGGTTCTTCTCACTCTCCCGAGAAGAAGACACGTGAAAATAAGGGCAAAGGACTATATCATCGATCACCTAAAGACCTCGGATTGGAATAAATTGAGGAAGATAATGAGGATGAACAGATTACATGCGGACTTTGAAGCCGATTCCGATGTAAACTACGGGGAGTTGATATTAACTGATGTAGATACTGGAAAACAGTACAAGGTGGGAAGATGATGAAATTGCAGATTGAAGATTGAAGATTGTAGATTTTAGATTGTAGATTGTAGACACGGACTACCGGTTACCAATTGACAATCTACGATTTACTGCCTACTGCTTACTGCCTACTGCTTACTTTAATCTGTGTCTATCCGTGGTAAGTTTTTATGAGGCTTAATAAATTTTTAAGTGAAGCGGGTGTTGCTTCCAGAAGAAAGGCGGATAAAATTATAAGAGATGGGAGGGTAAAGATAAATGGAATTATGGCGAAAATTGGTACCACCCTTAATCCAGAGCTGGATGCGGTTACTGTGGATGGAAAGATTGTCAGAAGACGGGATTATGTATATATGGCATTTTATAAGCCCAGAGACTGCACGACAACGCTCTCCGATCCTCACGCAGAAATCACCCTGAAAGATTTCCTTCCGAGGGAGTTGAAGGTGTTTCCCGTTGGCAGGCTCGATAAAGATGCGGAGGGGCTCCTTATTCTCACCAACGACGGAGATTTTGCGTTCAATATCGCCCATCCAAGATTTAGCGTTGAGAAGGAATACGATGTTCTCTTGACGAGGTCTCTGAAAGCGGAAGAGAAGGAGAAGATGATAAAGGGGATAGAATCAGACGGTGATATTTTAAAGGCGGTCTCCGTTTCTACGGACGGTAAAAGGGCGAGGGTTGTTATGACCGAGGGCAAGAAGAGGGAGGTAAAGAGACTCTTCAGGACATTTGGCATCAAGGTTCTTTCGCTGAAGAGGGTAAGGATAGGTAGCCTGCGGTTGGGCGGCTTGAAGCCTGGTGAGTTTGTATATATCGACCCTAAACAGATTTCAAAAGATTGAGTTACCTTTAAGCTTAAGCAAACAATCTCAACCAAGGAGAATGGCGAGAATCAAAAAGGAGGGTTTATGAAGTGTCCAAAATGCGGCATGTCCAATCCAGATGATGCCAGGTACTGCTCTCAGTGTGGTGCCTCTTTCACTCAGCGGGAGTTCACCGAACCCACCGTGGAGGCTGTAAAGTACGCCGGATTCTGGTATCGCTTTGCCGCTTATCTCGTTGACGGGATAATTCTCTCCGGGGCACAACTCATTTTTCTTCCCGTCTTCTTTCCCGGTGTACTGCATCGCTATAGAATCTTGCCCTTCATTATGGCTTTTCCCTATTCAATTGTCTCGGTTGCCATCGTGTGGCTCTATTTTGCGCTGTTCCAGAGCGGCGAATGGCAAGCCACCATCGGGAAGAAGGTAATGGGCTTAGTTGTTACAGATTATGATGGACAGAGGATTTCCTTCGGTAGGGCTACGGGCAGATATTTTTCAAAGATTATTTCGGGGCTCATCCTCTGTATCGGTTTTATTATGATAGCATTTACAGATAGGAAACAGGGTCTCCACGACATGATAGCGGAGACGCTGGTGATGAGGAAATAATTGCTGTATATACAATAAAGAGACACAGATTTCTATAAGAATTCAAGATTTTTACTGAGCTCTTGAGGAATCGTTTTACAGTTTCTATCAAAAACTGTAGCCCATCTCAATATCCCACGACCTGACTGCTGCAATATCCATTGTGTAGATATCGAACTTGAATCGTCTCCATTTATACCCGGCTCCGAAACTGAGATCATAATTGGGACCATCTGTATACTCCGACCTATTATACCATCCGTTGGCGTTCTTCTCCGAAAAATGATAAAAACCGTAGATGTCGACCCCAAATCTTAGGGCAATTTCTGGGATGGGTTTGTATTCTATGCCCACAGGAAGATAGATATAGGTTCTTCTTACAATGTCTTTCTCCTTTAACATAGAATGCGAGGTCAAGGTATCATAAACCTCATCCCGAGTTCCCTCAAGTTTAACCTCACTTCTTTCATAGGAAATTCTTATTCCAACCCCGGCTGAAAGTTGGGGAGAAACGCTGAATTCCTGTCCCAAAGCGAGAAAACCACCGAGAATGCTCGCATCACCGTCAAGTATAGTTTCATCCTCTTGATATAATTCAGTTGTATCACCGTAGACATAGGAGGTTTCGGGGTCAGAGTGACTGTAATGATAATCGTGATAATCGTAATCCAGGTTTTTCTCCTCTCTCTGTGCATCTCCACATCCCGAATAAAGAACGGCTATCGTTCGGAATGTTGAAGTGGGTGTTATATCCCTGGATAGTCTCAGTCCCAGACTCCATATTTTGGGATTGAGAAAGTCATATTCGTTTGCCAGACCCTCGGATTCATCGTTGTGGATATCTATGTGAGTTGTGCTATCGTGTGTGCTCGTGTACTCTTCGTGATTGGTATGTGTTCCACTGTTAAGAAATTTGCCCGTCTCTTTTTGTTGTTTGTATCCCAAGACAATTTCTAAGTCTGATTTCCAGATTGAAGAGAGTGTGCCGATACAGAAAGAGTAAGAAGATGTGGTGTCCGCACTGTTGTGTTCATCTATATAGTCTCTAATATTTAATCGTTCGTGACCATCGTATTTACTTTCGCGAGTATATCTGTATATTCTCTCTCCACTGCTTTTATGAGGGTTTAAATGATAATCCAATCTTAACCCAATACAGGTGTTGGGCGTAACCTGCTTTGAACCAAGTAATGCTCCCTTGTATGTCTTGTTTGAATGGTAACGGCTACCACTCGATAGATAATCTGTATAATGATAATCCCAGTAAGGATAGTGGTAGGAAGGCTCGGTATCTCTGTGCTCGTTTTCTGATTTGTGGTAACTTCCTTCTAACAATATTCCCCATCTGGTTTTCAGAGGACCCGGAAGTGATGTGATTATTCTGTTTGGAACTCGCAAAGAGATGAAACTCTTTGAGGGTAGTCTTGCCGGATTCCAGAGCATATCGGTAATCGTATCGGAGACGATGCCGGCAAGATATCTTCCTATGCCTCTGATCCTCATGGAAATTTCATCGTCAGTTTTTGGGGGAGGTATATATCTTGGTAGTTTAATTTTATAGGCAATATCTTCATTGATTACCAACTTGGGATAAAACTCTGCTGCATAAGTCGGAGAGGCGCTTAACCAGAAAGTACCTAAAAGTACAAAAGAGAATATCTTCTTCATTGCGCACCCCCTTGTTCTATAACCCCGGTCCCGCAGACGGCGGGATATTATATATAACCTCACACTATCGAGGTATTGTTTGAATTGGCAAAGAAATTATGAGAAAATACCGGCAGTCGTTATATTAGTATAACATATAAAAGCAATTTTGTCAAGGAAAATTCGGTACAGAAAGGTAGGATGTTGACTTTTTTCTTGACATTTTGTGAAATTAGTAGTAAAATATAAAAAGATTTCGGGAGAGAATTGAAAATATATTTAAACTTGGGTTGGAATACTTTATTGGGTCCTAACTCTATTTTTTATAGGAGACAAAGGAGGCGGGATGAAAAGGTGGATGATATTTCTACTGTTGGGTTTCATTTTTACCACTTTTTCCTATTCTCTTATTGGTGGACAAGATGAGAGATTGGAGGCAGTGAGAAGGGCGATAAATGAGAAAGGAGCGCACTGGACACCCGGCATTACCTCCCTCTCGAATATGTCCTTGGATGATGCCCGGAGGCAGTGCGGCGTCCTGAGATTTCCCCGGGGTCCGAGGATTGGGATGAAAGATGGAGTAACTCCGCAGATGTTACGCGACTCTCTCGACTGGCGGGACCATAATGGCCACAATTACACAACCCCAATTAGAAACCAGGGTGGCTGTGGCAGTTGTTGGGCATTTGGGGGATTGGCTACCTTGGAGGCGGGGATAAAGATTTTGTGTGATGTGCCTGATACCGATGTCGACCTTTCCGAGCAGTATCTTCTCTCCTGTAGCGGTGGTTCCTGTAATGGTTGGTGGATGGAACCGCTGTTTGACTTCCTCCAGCTTAATGGCGTTACAGATGAGAACTGTTTCCCCTACGAGGCGGTCGATACGATTCCCTGTTCAGAAAAGTGCACGGATTGGGAGTACAGAACAAAGACAGTCAAAGACTGGGGCTTGATTTCTGAATCGGTTGATGTTATTAAAAGCTACCTGCAGGATGGGCCATTAGCTGCCACCATGTTAGTTTATGTGGACTTTCACAATTACTATACGGGTGGGGTCTATGAACATGTTTTCGGAAATCCTCTCGGCGGTCACGCCATCTCAATTGTGGGCTGGAGTGATATGGACACCTGCTGGATTTGCAAGAATAGCTGGGGGACGGATTGGGGAGAAGCGGGAGGTTCGGATTCTGGCGGTTGGTTCAGGATCAAGATGGGACAGAACGAGTGTGGCATAGAGGAAGGGGCTATCTGGTGTCAGATGGAGGATTTGGGAACACCGTCACCACCCTTTGATGTAACCACGCTTTCTCTGGACCACAGTGTGCAATTGGACTGGAGCGACCCCTGTGTAGATGTATATGAATTTCCGATTACTATAGACGAACTCAGAATCTACAGGGACGGAAAGGAGGCGGGAGACCTGATATGTAGCGTTGGTGCGGGGGTAGGGAACTATACAGATGAAGATGTCCCCAATGGGGAGCATCTTTACTACCTTCAGGCGATAAATGGTTCATTGTCCGGTCACATGGTGGGAGTAGGAGGGTGGTCTGGTCCCTTTGCCATTGAGGATGGTGGAGTGGACCGGGAAGTGGGAACAAACTCCACACTTTTTACCTTCTTTGCCCTGTATCACAGTCCGGATAACCATTTACCGGATCAGAATCTCATCTATTTAGATAGCCTCCCCCATCAGCTCTCGACATTAGACTATAATTATACAGATGGTTCCCTTTTTTGCTTTGATACGACCCTAGGATGTGGCATTCACGACTATCATTTTCTCTTCTCCTCCCAGGGAGATACCATAAGATATCCAGAAGATGGGGAGTTGGGGGGACCGATGGTGGGATGGGTGGCTTTTTCAGATGATATGGAGGAAGGGACTGACGGCTGGAGCCACACCAACATTAGACCCGGTTACCGGGACGAGTGGCATCTCACCTCCAACCGTAATCACACCCCGGACGGGGGCCAGAGTTGGTGGTGTGGGAATGAGGCTTCGGGTGGCTATTCTAATAAAGTGGATGCCGTTCTCATCAGCCCCGAGGTGAACCTTGATTCACTTTCCTTCCTTGCCTTCTGGCATTGGATAGATGTAGAGATTGAAAATGATACTGTTGCCTGGGATGGGGGGATAGTGGAGATGTCCACCGATGGTGGAAACCACTGGAGTCAGATTACACCCATCGGCGGTTATCCGTATAGGATAGAGTACAACCCGGCGAGCCCCTTTGTTTGGAACACCCCCTGTTTCTCCGGGTTTTTTGATTGGTCTCTGGCACAGTTCAAAATAGAGGGATATAATGGGCCCGCTCAGTTTAGACTTCACTTCGGGTCTGATAGTTATGTAACCTACGAGGGTTGGTATATTGACGATGTTATAGTCTATAACATTTCCGAGATGGGAGTTGCCGAATCTGATTCCTTAAGTTTGCTTCCCAGGACTTGTCGGCTCTTGCAGAATTATCCCAATCCCTTTAGTACACTGACCAGGATAAATTTTTACCTTCCACAAAAAACTTTTGTTAACCTGTCTGTCTACAACATCCTCGGCCAGAAGGTGGCTACCCTGATAGATGGCATGCAGTCGGCGGGCTATAAATCGGTTAGATGGGATGCTCGCGGGATGGGCAATGGTTTTTACTTCTATCGGCTGAAGACTCCCGGTTATACCGCAAGCAGGAACATGATTTTGCTGCGATAGTATTATACGAGAAAAAAACCTTGTAACTAAGATTTACATACCTGCGTCCTATTATTGCAAGGGAAAATTGGTTATCGAGCCC
>JGI24025J20009_10000421_pt1 | contig 32876 bp, 35 predicted proteins | sample Cruoilmetagenom3_FD_20009 | JGI IMG/M metagenome (IMG submission 20009) | reverse complement strand
AGATGATCGTGGGCCTGAATGCTGGTGCGCACGCCAACCCCTGCCGGTCAGGCATGACGATACGAGCGTGGTCCGAGGTTCTGGACAAAGCGGAAACGGCGGTACCGACTGTTGGGGCGATCCGGTTGCGGCTGGTAGCGACGCGTGGCGGCGCACCGTTTCGATTGAAAGGCGAGGATGGCAAATACCTGCCAGAAGTCCTGTTGGACCTGGATTACTGGGCGCTGATGCCAACGTGACCGTCAACGCCATCGCCGTTGAAGAAAGTGAGCCGGAATTAACCTCCTATTTCTTTGAAAGCGTTATTGTCGGTGAGGGTGCGTTTGTCGTCACGGCGCGTAGCTTTGCGGATTATCCCGACTGCATTTGCAACAAATTGCTGCGCGAAGTGACTCATCAGACTTCCTGGCAGCATTAACCGTGCGTCTGAGCCGCCTGCTTATCAAGAAGGAATTGTCCAAACCCAAGTTGTTTTCCCTGTAATCCGCGAATTCGAAATGGTTTTGTGATCACGGGTTCGTTTTGCGTGATCACAAATTCAAGGCAATCTAAGGTTCTGCAAAAAAATACTGCGCATTTTTTGTCTCAACTGCGTGACAGTCGCTGAAAAACCTATAAAAACAGGCTCAGCTAATCAGGAAGGAGCCACCATGGCCGATGCCAATCCGGGCGAACGCCCGCTTTCGCCTCATCTGTCGATCTACCGACCGCAGTTGACTTCGATTTCGTCTATCGTGAATCGCATTACCGGAGTCGGGCTCTTGCTGGCCGCGTTCCTGATTGTGTGGTGGTTGTTGGCCGCCGCAACGTCACCCGAAGCCTACGCCCAGGCCAATGGTGTGATTACTTCAATGCTTGGTGACCTGGTGATGACGCTGTCGCTTTGGGCCATCTGGTATCATTACCTGGCTGGCTTGCGGCATCTGTATTTCGACGCTGGCAATGGGCTGGAGGTTGAAACGGCTGAAAAGCTGGGTTGGGCGGTCATCATCGGATCAGTTGTGCTGACCGTGTTGACGCTGATTATTATCTAAGAGGAGTGAGCCCATGCGATATTTGACGGACCGCAAACGCGCGATCGGGCGCGGTGCTGCACATTCCGGAACCGCCCATCACTGGTATATGCAGGTCAGCGCCTTTGGTCTGGCTTTGATTGTTCCGACCTTTCTGTTCGTCTTTGGCCGGGCGCTGGGCAGTAGCCATGCGGAGGCCCTCGAGGTGTTCTCGCGACCGCTGCCGGCGATTGTGACCGGTCTGGTGCTGGTTGTGGGCATGCAGCATTTCCGTAAAGGAATGCAGACGGTTCTTGAGGATTACACCAAGAAATCAACGCGCAAGGCGCTGCTCATGATAAGTGCCGCGCTAAGTTATGGCCTGACCGCAACCGGGCTGTTTGCCCTGGCAAAAATCGCGCTTTGAGGAACTGATATTATGGCTGCTTACGAATATGAAACGCATGACTATGATGTGGTGGTTGTCGGGGCCGGTGGCGCGGGCCTGCGGGCCACGCTTGGCATGGCCGAGCAGGGGCTGCGCACCGCTTGCGTGACCAAGGTGTTCCCGACCAGATCACACACGGTTGCGGCGCAGGGCGGCATTGCCGCCTCGCTGTCGAACATGGGGCCGGACCACTGGCAGTGGCATATGTATGACACGGTCAAAGGGTCGGATTGGCTGGGTGATACGGACGCGATGGAATACCTCGCGCGCGAGGCCCCCAAGGCGGTTTACGAGCTTGAGCATTACGGCGTGCCATTTTCGCGCACCGAAGAGGGCAAAATCTATCAGCGCCCGTTTGGTGGCCACACCACCGAATTTGGCGAAGGTCCGGCGGTTCAGCGCACCTGCGCCGCCGCCGACCGGACCGGCCATGCCATTCTGCACACGCTTTATGGACAAAGCCTGAAGAATAATGCCGAGTTTTATATCGAATATTTCGCCATTGACCTGATCATGTCCGATGACGGCGTGTGTCAGGGTGTCGTCTGCTGGAAACTGGACGATGGCACCATGCACGTGTTCAACGCCAAAATGGTGGTTCTGGCTACTGGCGGCTACGGCCGGGCGTTCTTCAGCGCGACCTCGGCGCATACCTGCACCGGCGATGGCGGCGGCATGGTGGCCCGTGCGGGCCTTGCGCTTCAGGATATGGAGTTCGTCCAGTTCCACCCGACCGGCATCTATGGGGCTGGCTGCCTGATCACCGAAGGCGCGCGTGGCGAGGGCGGTTACCTCACCAACTCGGAAGGCGAGCGGTTCATGGAACGCTATGCGCCGCAATACAAGGATCTGGCACCGCGCGATTACGTGTCGCGCTCGATGACCATGGAGATCCGTGAAGGCCGGGGCGTGGGCGGGGATGGTGACCACATTCACCTCAACCTGTCGCACCTGCCGTCCGAGGCGCTGGCCGAACGGCTTCCGGGCATTTCCGAAAGCGCCAGGATTTTTGCCGGAGTGGATGTGACCAAGGAGCCGATCCCGGTTCTGCCCACGGTGCATTACAACATGGGGGGGATCCCGACCAACTATTGGGGCGAAGTGATGAACCCGACCAAACAGGATCCCAACGCAGTGGTGCCGGGCCTGATGGCCGTGGGCGAGGCCGGCTGTGCGTCGGTGCACGGGGCCAACCGGCTTGGGTCCAACTCGCTTATTGATCTGGTTGTATTTGGCCGGGCTGCGGCGATCCGGGCCGGCAAGGTGGTGAACCCCGAGACACCGCCGGCGGCACTGAACCAACCCAGCGTGGATGCGGCGTTTGACCGTTTCGATGGGCTGCGCAATGCCAGTGGCGGTACGCCGACCGCTGAATTGCGGCTGGAAATGCAGAGAACCATGCAAGCGGATGCCGCCGTTTTCAGAACCGCAAAATCCTTGTCCGAAGGTGTTGAAAAGATGGATGCGATCGCCGCCAAAGTGGATGATTTGCATGTTACGGACCGCTCCCTGGTCTGGAACAGCGATCTGATGGAGACGCTTGAGCTGACCAATCTGATGCCAAATGCGTTGGCCACAATTGCCGGGGCCGAAGCCCGCGAAGAAAGCCGCGGTGCGCATGCGCACGAGGATTTCCCGACACGCGATGACAAGAAATGGCGCGTGCACACAATTTCGCGGATTGATGGCAAGAAGGTGGACCTCAGTTATCGCCCTGTCGTGGTCGATACGCTGACCTCCGAAGCAGAGGGTGGAATAAACCTCAAGAAAATCGCCCCCAAGGCGCGTACGTTTTAGGCAATCGGGGCGTGACACCAGATCGGAACACAGCTTTGTTACGGCGTCTGATCATCCATTGTGGTGTTCAGCAAATGGCACCCACGTCGCTTTTCGTGTCGGAGGCGGATTGGATGACGCCTTTGACATCTCTGTATTTTGGCCGTTGGTTTTCGGCCCCGACATTTGGGGCAGCCGCGTGAGAGCCGAGGGCGAAATCAACGTCAAACGTATCCTTAAGCAGCGGGGGCAGGTGGCGGTTCCCGACAAGGACCGGCATCAGTATTTGCGGTCCTTCGGCTTCTCGCCTGATGTCGTCGCAGATGTTGGGGTCCATTCCGGCACACCGCAGCTTTACCGGGCTTTTGCGGACAGTAAATTCGTGCTTATTGATCCCCGCCCTGAATCCGAGGCGGAAACTTTCGCCAACAATGCGCCTCAAAACTATGACTTTCATGCGGTTGCCGTTGGTGCCAGCCAAGGTCAGATGGACCTGAAGATTCCGATCATGAGAAAGGGCGAGAATGCCGCCATGGCCGGGTTTCGCAAGGTGACCGGGCCGATGGGGCGAAATATCGTCGATTACGAAATTCGCAGCGTTCCCATCCTTACGCTGGACCAGATCATGGCGGATTACCCCGGTCGCGTGGGGTTGAAAATCGACACGGAAGGGTACGAACTAGAAGTACTTCAGGGTGCGGCCGCGACACTGCGCCGTGCCGAATTCGTGATTATTGAATTGTCGGTGACCAAACGATTTGAAGATGTCGCCCCGCCCAGCCGCGTCGTGGCGGAACTTGCCGCAGCCGGGCTTGAATTGCGCGACATATTGCGCATTACCGGCGATGGAAAAGGCGGTCCGCAGCCGCGCCTTTTCGATGCCCTGTTTACACGGTGGGACGTGCCTTGATGCTTTGTCCTGCCCTGCCACCCGGAAACGCTGGCCAATCTGGTCAGTATCATTATCATTGCCATGTCCCCTGGCCAAGCGAGGTGAAAAAATGGTCGAACTGACCCTGCCGAAAAATAGCCGTATCACCACCGGTAAAACCTGGCCAAAGCCGGAAGGTGCCACCAACCTGCGCAAGTTTCAGATCTACCGCTGGAATCCTGACGACGGGAAAAACCCTTCTGTCGATACGTATTTCGTTGATATGGATAAATGCGGTCCGATGATTCTGGATGCGCTGATCAAGATCAAATCCGAGATTGACCCGACGCTGACCTTCCGTCGTTCGTGCCGCGAAGGCATCTGTGGATCTTGTGCGATGAATGTCGGCGGGATCAATACGCTCGCCTGTATCTACGGGATGGATGAAGTCGAAGGCGATGTGAAGATCTACCCGCTGCCACATATGGCGGTGGTCAAGGATCTGATCCCCGATCTCAACCATTTTTATGCGCAGCACGCTTCGATCATGCCGTGGCTGGAGACCAAGACCAATCGCCCGGCGAAGGAATGGAAACAATCCATTGAGGATCGCAAGAAACTGGACGGCCTTTATGAATGCGTGATGTGCGCCTCGTGTTCGACCTCTTGTCCATCTTATTGGTGGAACTCCGACCGCTATCTTGGCCCGGCGGCCTTGCTGCACGCCTATCGCTGGATTGTCGATTCCCGTGACGAGGCCACCGGCGAACGGTTGGACGAATTGGAAGATCCGTTCAAATTGTACCGCTGTCATACCATCATGAACTGCGCCAAAACCTGTCCCAAGGGGCTGAATCCGGCCAAAGCCATTGTCGAGATCAAAAAGATGATGGTCGAGCGGGTTCTTTAGAGCGTGTCGCGTTTCATTAGATTCACGTATTCATTTACCGGGGTGAGGCAGGGTTTGCGCAGCACAACGCGTTCACCCCGGGAAATGAATGCGATCTAACGCGACACGATCTAAACGGCGGTGCTTGCCTGATGAATGGTCGTAAATGATATGCCGGTTCTGCTCATCCTTTTGGCATTGGGCGTTCTGGCCTATCTGTTCTGGCATCGGGCCACAACGACACTGACCCGCGATTGCCGCTGGCGGCAGGTCAAGGCGCACACGCTCTGGCGTTGTGCCTTTTGCGGTGCCGAGCGCACGGGGACGGAGGAGCCGAGGGATTGTTTGCGCCGGTAATCACAGGCGCTGAACGCCCGGAACTACCCGGTGAATTCAGGAAAAGGCCGCGTTCAGGGCAATGTCGACCATATCGCCAAAGCTGGTTTCCCGCTCATCCGAGCGCAGCGCCTCGCCGGTAATCAAGTGATCTGAAACGGTCAGAACGGCCAAAGCCCGCCGGCCATACCGCGCGGCAAGCGTATATAATTCGGCCGCTTCCATTTCGACACCCAGAATACCGTGACGCACCATCTGTTCGTTCAGGTCGGGGCGTTCATCATAAAAAACATCCGACGAATAAATGCCGCCTACATGGGTGTTTGTTCCTTTTGTCTCGGCGGCCTGCACCGCAGCACGCAAAAGCGTCCAGTCGGCGCAGGGCGCAAAGTTCAGTTCACGGAAAACACCAAGTGACGGGGTGGTAAGGGTGCTGGCGGTCATCGCCAATATGACGTCACGCAATGCGACATTATCCTGCATGCCGCCGCAAGACCCGATACGAATGAGTGTTTTCGCATCGTAATCCTTGATCAGTTCATTCACGTAAATGGACAGCGACGGCATCCCCATGCCGCTGCCCTGAATGGTTACTGGATGGCCCTTCCATGTTCCGGTAAAGCCCAGCATCCCACGGATTTCGTTGACCTGCCGGACGTCAGACAAAAAGGTCTCAGCCGCCCACTTTGCGCGATAAGGATCGCCCGGAAGCAGGACGGTTTCAGCAATGTCGCCCGGCAAGGCCCCGATGTGAATGGTCATGTTCGGCTTTCTTGTGGCTCAGATTTCGAGATCAGTGATATCAGCGCCGCCCAACAGAGCTTCGTTAATCCAATTTGGCTTGCGCCCGCGACCTGACCAGGTCTGTTCCGGATTGGCCGGATTACGGTACTTTGGTGCAGCCTTTGCCTTGGGTTTTACCTTTTTACCCTTACTCGCCGATTTGGGCTTGGGGCTGGCCGAAAGATCGTCCAGCGAATAGCCAAATTCAGCCGCTGCCTTTTCAGCAGCCTTTCGGGCATCACGGCGTTCGCGTGCCTCGGCGTTTTTCAGCGCCTTTTCAACATCACTCTTTAATTTGGCAAGCTCTTTTCGTGTCATGGCTTTGAAATTAAATGCCATTGATTTCTCCTTAAGTATTGCAATTGCGAGTGGCGCAATCGCTGGAACAATAGCCAAAGTAAAGACGCATTTCAGCATCAATTCCTTGATTCTGAAAAATTTTAATCGAATTTCTGAAATTTCGTTATTCGGTTGCAACCATATGTGAATCGACAAGCGAAACAACATCCCTCATGATTGTGTTCAGTTCAAAATCCTTTGGCGTGTAGATTTTGGCGACTCCCATTTCCAGAAGGTTTACGGCGTCTTCATCTGGAATAATTCCCCCGACAATTACCGGAATATTTCCACAGTCAGCCGATTTCAATTTCTCCATTACATCGCGAACCAATGGAATATGGCTTCCGGATAATATGGAAAGGCCAATTACATGCGCTTCTTTCGTCTGCGCGGCCTGCACAATTTCATCCGGCGTTAAACGGATGCCGTCATAGGAAATGTCCATACCGCAATCCCGGGCACGAAAGGCGATCTGTTCAGCACCGTTTGAATGGCCATCCAAACCCGGTTTTCCGACCAGAAATGTCAGGCGAGTGCCCAATTTGTCGCTGACCGCGTCCACAGCATTTCGGATGTCGTCCAACCCATCGGTTTTGTTGGAAACGGAAGCAGAAACGCCGGTCGGACCGCGATAAGTGCCGAAAATCTTGCGCATTTCTTCGGCCCACTCGCCCGTGGTTACCCCGGCCTTGGCTGCGGCTATTGATGGTTCCATCACGTTGGCCCCTGTTTGGGCTGCGTCGCGCAGGGCGGCCAGGGCGCTTTTAACTGCGTTGTTGTCGCGGTCGCTTCGCCAGGTATTCAACCGGTCAATCTGATCCTGTTCAACCGCCGGGTCGACCACCAGAATATCCCCGTCATCCGAGACCAGCGGTGACGGTTCGGTGGCAGTGAACTGGTTAACGCCGACAACCGTGGTTTGCCCCGCCTCGATCCGGTTCAAACGGTCGGCATTGGAGTCCACCAACCGGGATTTCATATATTCGATGGCGGAAATTGCCCCGCCCATGCTTTCGAGGTTGGACAGTTCGGCACGCGCTCCGGTTTTTAGTTCGTTTACTTTGGCGTCGACCACCGGGTTTCCGTCAAACAGATCGCCATATTCCAGCAGGTCCGTTTCAAACGCAAGAATCTGCTGCATCCGCATCGACCATTGCTGATCCCAAGGGCGAGGCAGACCCAATGCCTCGTTCCACGCTGGCAGTTGAACAGCGCGGGCGCGGGCATTTTTGGACAAGGTTACCGCCAGCATTTCAATTAGAATTCTATAGACGTTATTTTCCGGCTGCTGTTCCGTCAGGCCAAGCGAATTAACCTGAACGCCGTAACGAAAGCGGCGGTGCTTGGGATCACTGACACCATATCGTTCTTTGCAAATCTCGTCCCAGAGATCGACAAAAGCGCGCATTTTGCACATCTCGGTGACAAAGCGAATGCCGGCATTTACAAAGAACGAAATGCGCCCCACCAATGCCGGGAAATCATCCGAAGGAACCCGCGGGCGCAATTCATCCAAAACCGCCTGGGCCGTTGCAAGAGCAAAGGCCAATTCCTGTTCGGGCGTGGCTCCGGCCTCTTGCAGATGGTAGGAACAGACGTTCATCGGGTTCCATTTCGGCACATTCGTATAACAATACTCGGCCACATCCGCGATCATCTTTAGCGACGGCTTGGGCGGGCAGATATAGGTGCCCCTGCTCAGGTATTCCTTGATCAGGTCATTCTGTACGGTGCCTTGCAGGGTCGATATGTCCGCCCCCTGTTCCTCGGCCACGGCGATATACAGCGCCAACAGCCACGGGGCCGTGGCGTTGATGGTCATCGACGTGTTCATCTGGTCCAGCGGGATCTGATCGAAAAGGCTGCGCATATCGCCCAGGTGCGAAACCGGAACCCCCACCTTGCCCACTTCGCCCCGCGCCAGAATGTGATCGCTGTCATACCCCGTTTGTGTCGGCAGATCGAAAGCCACCGAAAGCCCGGTCTGCCCCTTGGCAAGATTGCTGCGATAAAGGGCATTCGAGGCGCTGGCCGTCGAGTGCCCGGCATAGGTCCGGATTAACCAGGGGCGGTCTTTGGGCGTCTGCGTCATTGGGGTCTCGCGATCTGGTGTGGTAATAATATTTCGTTATCAGGCTCTAAATCGTAATTTTAGGGACATGTCAATTCGCTGCGTTGCGGCGAATGCCGTTCGAAATGATTGTGACCAAGGCCCAAAAGTGGCAGTCTGGTGCCATGACACAAGCCGTCCAAATGCCACTTTGGCTGTTGATCCTGCTTCTGTGCTTTGCGCTGTTTGCGGCGCTGGAGCGGATAATGATCCCTTCGGTCCGGTGGTATTTCCGCCGTCGCCTTGAAAAAGTGGTCGCGCGTCTGAACCAGAACCTGGAGCGCCCGATACAGCCGTTCAAGCTGGCCCGGCGTTATGACATGATCCAGCGTCTGATCTATGATCCCCAGGTCAGTCAGGCGATTGCCGATCACGCAAACGCAACCGGCGTGCCCGAGCGGATCGTCTTTGGCGAGGCGAAACGCTACGCACAAGAGATCGTGCCGTCCTTCTCGGCCTCAACCTATTTCGGCATTGCGATCCGGCTGGCCCGGTTCATCAGCACGGCGCTTTATCGGGTGCGGTTGGGCCACTACGATGAAGCCGAGCTTAAGAATATCGACCCGAAGGCCGCTGTCATTTTTGTCATGAACCACCGCAGCAACGCGGATTATCTGCTGGTTACATATCTGGCTGCCGAACGCTCGGCCTTGTCTTATGCGGTGGGTGAATGGGCGCGGGTCTGGCCGTTAAGCCGGTTGATTCGCGCCATGGGTGCCTATTTTGTCCGCCGTAAATCCCGCAATGATCTGTATCGCAAGGTGTTGGCCCGCTATGTCCGGCTGGCCACGGATGCGGGTGTGACCCAGGCCATGTTCCCCGAAGGCGGACTAAGCCTGACCGGTGCCCTCATGCCGCCCAAGATGGGTCTGTTGAAATACCTCACGGATGATTTTGACCCCGAGCAGCGCGACATTGTATTCGTGCCGGTGGCGCTGAATTACGACCGGGTGCTTGAAGACAGTATTCTGACAGCCGCCGGCAAAAAGGAGACCCGCCGGTTTCATACCGGGATCGGAGTGGTGGCCGGCAAGGTTGCAAAACAGTTCTGGCTTCGCATGACCGGGCGATACCACAAGTTCGGCTATGCCGCCGTCAGCTTTGGTCTTCCTGTGTCGCTGAAGAAATTCAGCGCAGGTGTTGAAGGTGATGTGACGGTCCCTCTGGCACAGGCACTGATGGAGAGTATCGGCGACATCGTGCCAATCCTGCCGGTGCCTGCTGTTTGCTGGCTTGTATCAACGAACGGTCCGATGACCCAAGCCGAAGTTGAAAAAGGGATGCGCCAGATGAGTGTCGACTTGCCCCAGGCGCATATGCACCTGCCCCGCGATGACAGTGCCTATGCCGCCGAAGTCGGACTTCGGAACATGGTCGAGCGAAAGGTGCTGACCGTGACGGATGGCACATATGCCGCTAACCCGGACTATATTGACCTGCTTACGTATTATGCCAATTCGATACGCCATCTGATGCCCGGGCAAGACCCGGGCGATTCTGCGACTGCGAAGGAAATTTCTGCGACTGCTGGGTCATAAAGTTACCAACAATGGCGAATAACTGTTGCAATGTTGCGTGCCACTTTCTATCCCAGTCAGGACGCCACAATTCTGCATTGCGGCAATTTCAATCTGAACCAGGAGGCTGAAATGGCTTTGGACATCGACAGCGATATTGCGCCCTATGATGCGCCGGAAAAGGATCTGTATGAGGTCGGCGAGGTTCCCCCCATGGGCTATGTGCCCAAGCAGATGTACGCATGGGCCATCCGTCGCGAACGCCACAGTGAGCCTGACAAGGCGATGCTCAAGGAAGTGGTGGATGTTCCCGTGCTGGACAGCCACGACGTGCTGATTCTGGTGATGGCGGCGGGCGTTAACTATAATGGTGTCTGGGCCGCGCTGGGCAAGCCGATCAGCCCGTTTGACGGTCACAAACAGCCCTATCATATCGCAGGGTCGGACGCGGCGGGCATCATCTGGGCCGTTGGCGACAAGGTAAAGCGCTGGAAGGTCGGTGACGAAGTTGTGGTGCATTGCAATCAGGACGATGGCGACGACGAAGAATGCAACGGCGGCGACCCGATGTATTCGCCCAGCCAGCGTATTTGGGGATATGAGACACCGGACGGGTCGTTCGCCCAGTTCACCCGGGTTCAGGCCCAGCAACTGATGCCACGCCCCCGGCATCTGACTTGGGAAGAATCGGCCTGCTACACCCTGACACTCGCCACCGCCTATCGGATGCTGTTCGGGCACGAACCGCATGATCTGAAACCGGGCCAGAACGTGTTGGTCTGGGGCGCATCGGGCGGTCTGGGGTCCTATGCGATCCAGTTGATCAACACGGCGGGGGCCAACGCCATCGGTGTGATCAGCGACGAGAGCAAACGCGAGTTTGTCATGGATCTGGGGGCCAAGGGCGTGATCAACCGCAAGGATTTCAATTGCTGGGGACAGATGCCGACGGTGAATACGCCCGAATACGCCGCATGGTTCACCGAGACGCGGAAATTCGGCAAGGCCATCTGGGACATCACCGGCAAGGGCGTGAATGTCGACATGGTGTTCGAACATCCGGGCGAGGCGACGTTCCCGGTGTCGACCTTTGTTTGCAAAAAGGGCGGCATGGTGGTGATCTGTGCCGGCACTTCCGGGTTCAACCTGACCTTTGATGTGCGTTACATGTGGATGCACCAGAAACGCTTGCAAGGCAGCCATTTTGCCCATCTCAAACAGGCAAGTGCCGCCAACAAGCTGATGCTTGAGAGGCGCCTTGATCCGTGCATGTCCGAAGTGTTTCCCTGGGATGACCTGCCGCTGGCCCACATGAAGATGCTGCGAAACGAACACAAACCCGGCAATATGTCGGTGCTGGTGCAATCGCCCAGAACCGGCTTGCGTACCCTGGAAGAGGTGCTGGACGCCGGTAACTAATTCGGCGCGCCATTCCATTCAGACATCTGAAACCCGCCGCGAATCACCATGTGATTCTGCGGCGGGTGTGTTTTTCGGATCAGGTTTCATTGATTTCAAGCAGTTGAAAATATCACACTCACAGTTTTTGGGGAGTTGAAATCGGGGAATTTTCAAAAAAAGAACTACATGTTATGGTTGTATTAACCTTGCATTAACCATTTAGGGGAGATCCTGATGACGAACAATGACTGGATACTGGACGTACTGGCGGATCTCAAAGCATTTGCACTTGCGAATGATCTAAGAGAATTAGCCGATCACCTGGGTGACACCACGCTGATCGCTGCCGTTGAAATCGCGTCCAAAGCCGAGGAGGCGCGTGAGCAAGGGAATGTCAGCTGCTGTCAATCTGGACCAGATACTGGAGGACTTGGACGCCACAGGCACGCTTGAAGGTCTTCAGGACATAATTGTCCTGCTCCGGGATGCATTTGAAATCGACCATATGGTCTATCACTGGGTAGACAGCGCCGGAGAGCAATATGGTTGCGGAACCTATTGCGACGAATGGGTCGAACGATACGTTGAACAAAACTACATTCGAGTTGACCCCGTAATCATCGGTTGTTTTCAACGGTTTCATCCTGCGGACTGGAAGCGTTTTGACTGGTCCGGAAAACCCGCCCGCCAGTTCCTTTCCGACGCTTTGAAGCATGGTGTCGGCAATCAGGGCTATTCGATCCCGATCCGGGGCCCGAATGGTCAATTTGCTTTGTTTACCGCCAATCATACCAGCGATGATGACGCCTGGGCCGGATTTACCAAGACTCACAACCGCGAACTGATCCTGATGGCGCATTATTTCAACCGCAAGGCGCTGGAATTTGAACCTGACCGCAAAGGCGAACAATCCCGCGCATTGTCCCCGCGTGAGATTGATGCAATGACCCTTCTGGCGATGGGGTACAGCCGTGCGCAGGTGGCAGATTCCCTTTCCATATCCGAGCATACCCTAAGGGTTTATATCGAAAGCGCCCGGTTCAAGTTGGGGGCGCACAACACAACCCATGCGGTTGCCCGTGCCCTAAGCCGGGGCTTGATTGTGGCCTGATCCACCTGCGCGGTGACCTGACTATTTGTTAACTACTCTTGTCGTAAGGCTGTCCCGGTTTAATCGGCAAGGGGATGACAACATGTTGCGTTATATCTATTCGGACGAACTTTATCTTTACCCGAAACTTGGATCGTCGATGTTTCGCGACCGGGCGGATCAATTCCGTACAAGGCTGGGCTGGGAGGTTGAGGTTGACGAAAAAGGGGAAGAACGCGACCAATATGACGGGTTGAACCCGCTTTACGTGATCTGGGAGGAACCCGACGGCAGTCATGGTGGCTCAATGCGGTTCTTGCCGACCACTGGTCGGGTGATGGTGAACGAGGTGTTCGGCCATCTGACCGGTGGCGCGCCGATCACCAGCCCGCTGATCTGGGAATGCACCCGATTTTGCCTGTCGCGCGGGGCTGAGTCAAAAGTGGCGGCGGCGCTGATGCTGGCAGGAGGAGAAGTCATGGCGGGGTTTGGTGTCCGGCATTTTGTTGGTGTATTTGACGCGCGAATGCAGCGGATTTATCGCGCAATCGGCTCTTCTCCCGAATTGCTTGGGTCACAAGGGCAGGGGCGTGAGCAGATAAGCGTCGGTTTGTGGGAATTCACCGCCGAGGCCAAACGCAAGGTGGCCCTGCGCGCGGGCATTTCCCCTGAGGTTTCGCGTTTGTGGTTCGACCGCGCCTTTGGCGGCGCGCCAAGGGAGGTTCTGGCAATTTCCGCCTGAACCACTTCGATTTTCCCACTCTTCCCACCGTCAGGCATCTGGGCAAGCATGCCGGCGGTCTGTAGGGTCGCACCATGACCACGCTTCCCGTGACCTACTCCGAAGATCAGGCCGCCGCCCATGACAGCGTTTGCGAAATGCTGCGCAGCGCGGGGGTTGATCTGGACGATGCCTTGCTGACTCCTCCGCGTGAGGCAGGGGCAGGGGCAGGGGTGATGGCCGTGATTGGCAAGGCGGGTTCGGGCAAGACGCTGTTGCTGGCCGAGTTGTACAAGGCAATGGTGGCCGCCGGGGTAGAGGTGGTTTCGGGCGATTACGAAAGCCGCAAACACCGCGACCGGCGAACCCTGGCCATTCTGGCACCGACCAACAAGGCCGCGTCTGTGCTGCGGCTGCGTGGTGTGCCGGCAACGACGATCCATCGTATTTTATACACGCCGGTCTATGACCCGGAATACGAACGCATCGCTGAATGGCTGACTGGCCATGGCGATCAACCTGAAGTCGAAGGCCTGAGCGATGTCGCGCTGGAGCGCGCCAAGGCGTTTTATGCCGGCAATAAGTCCATCCCCGGCGCACTGGCGGCGGCGGGGCTGCGCGGGTCGGATTTCATCACCGGCTGGAAGCGGCGGGAACAGCCGCTGGATATCGGGTTCGTCGACGAATCCTCGATGCTGGATGATCGCCAGTTCGAGGATCTGAAAGAGATTTTTCCAACACTCCTTCTGTTTGGTGATCCGGCCCAACTTGCCCCGGTGAACCAGTCGGGCAGCATGGTGTTTGACGCTTTGCCCGCCCCACGCAAGCTGGAGCTGAGCCGCGTCCACCGGCAGGACGCCGACAATCCAATCCTTGATCTGGCCCATGCTCTGGGCGATCCAAACCTGGAATTCCATGATTTCGAGCGCATGATCGAAGACACGGCAAAGCGCGATGAACGGGTGGTCTGGGGCCAGCGGGTCGAGGTTGACCTGATGGCCCGCAGCCCGGTTCTGGTCTGGCGCAACGCCACGCGCATCCGTCTTATCAATGCGTTCCGCACAGTTTACGGTGCCCCCGAAGATGCGATGCTGGAAGGTGAGCCGCTGATTTGCGACGGCATCGAATTGCCTTTGAAGCACCGCAAAAAGCGGCTGGACCTAGAAGCGCGCGGTCTGATCCGGGGGGCGCAGGTGATTTATCTGGGGCCGGGGCGCAAACCGGGGTTTTCGCGCCTGCACGTGATGGGGGCCGAAGACCCTCAGGTCAGTGCCGCCTCGATCGTCAAGATTGAAAAACCCGACGAGGAAGAGCCGTTCATTCCCTTTGCCGCCCGCATGGGGGCGACGTTCCTGCATGGCGCGGCTGTGACGATTCACAAGGCGCAAGGGTCGCAATGGGACACCGTTCAGGTGTTCGCACCGGATCTTTTTGTCGCGGCCCGGATGGGGCGGGTCGAAGCGGGGCAGGCGTTGTGGAAACGGCTGGCATATGTCGCCATTACCAGGGCACAGAACCGGCTGATCTGGGTGGTTCGAAACCGGTTGTCGAAACCTCAGCACGAACTGCGGGTTGACGATCTGCGGGCGGCCCCGGTGGCCCCGCTGACATTGGAGAGGGAAGAGTTATGAAGTCCATTCTGATCACCGGTGCCAGTTCCGGCATTGGCCGCGCAACGGCCGAGTTGTTTTTGGCCGAGGGGTGGACCGTCGGCCTGCTGGCCCGCCGTGTCGGGCCGCTGGAAGAGATCGCCGCAGCGCATGGTCAGGCCGTGCCGCTGGTTGGGGATGTCACCGATCCAAAATCTGTCGAGACTGGCTTTGCGTCGTTTCTGGACCGGGTCGGGCGGCTGGATGTATTGTTCAACAATGCCGGCATTTTCACCCCCGGCGGCACCATAGACGAAATCGCCCTGGACGATTGGTACGCATCCGTGAATGTGAACCTTACCGGCATGTTCCTGTGCGCCCGCGCGGGTTTTGCCGCCATGCGCGCGCAGGATCCCCAAGGCGGGCGGATCATCAACAACGGGTCAATCGCCGCACATGTGCCCCGCCCGAACTCGACGCCGTATTCTGCCACCAAACACGCGGTAACCGGGCTGACCCGGTCACTGTCTCTGGATGGCCGNGCGTTTGATATTGCCTGTGGGCAGATTGATATCGGTAACGCGGCGACCCCCATGGTCGAGGNCCTGAGCAAGAAGCTGATGCAAGAGAACCCCGACAGTGACCCCCAATACGTCATGCCTGTCGAGGATGCCGCGCGTTCGGTTTTGCACATGGCCAGCCTGCCGTTGCAGGCGAACGTGCAGTTCATGACGGTCATGGCCACCAAGATGCCGTATATCGGGCGCGGGTAAGAACCGCCTTTACCGCTTGGGGCCTGGCCGTATCAGTCGCGACGGGCCAGACGGAAGGCGGTTGANGCCATCCAGCCTGCGGCAATGGCGATGGCCANCGACATCAACCCGTAAAGCATCGGGTTTTGCCGGGACAGTGTAAAGAGCCAACGNTCCANCCCCACTTTTCGCACGTCAATCGAGGTTTCGTAGGTGGAAATGATATTGCCACCACGGGTCAGGAAAATACGCGTGACATATTCCCCTTCGGTCAGGTCAGACGGCATTTTGATCGCCGTTCGAAACAGGGTTTGCTGGTCCAGGGCCACCTGGCCTTCAAGCAGTTGGTAAAGCCCGGCATTCTGCCGGATGCGGATCACAGCCTCGGTAAAGCTGGCGCTGTCTCCCACGTCCGAGGGCGCGCCAACAGAACGAATGGCGTGGTCGATTGAGATTTTGTAGCGCAGGTCTTCAGTGTCGCTTAGCACCGCTTCCATCGGCGCGGTGGTGGCGACCGCATAAAAGCTGGGCGCGGCGTCAACCTCGACTGCGGCTCTGTTTACCCAGATCAGCCCCAGCCACTTATTCTTGCGCCGCACCACGACAGGGTGGTCCGGCCCGGCCACGGTGATCACCACCTGCAACGGCGTTTCGGGAATCGGGCTCTCGCGCTTGACCGCGCCGAAAATCAGGATTTCTGAACCGTTGAAGCTGGTGGTGATGGCAACTTTGTCCTTGGAAAGTCCCAGAACCACCTCTTCGCCCGCCAGTGCAAATGTGGGCACCATCAGCAAAACCGCCAAAAGGAAGAACCGCAACATTCAGTGCCCTCCCGGTGCGCCAAGCGAATACAGTTCGGTCGGTTGCAGCAGCAGGTCCAGCGCCAGCTTGCCGCAGACCGCCAGAACCATCAGCGCCAGCAGGATACGCAATTGCTCGGCCTTCATCTTCAGGCCGATCTTGGTGCCGATCTGCGCGCCGATCACCCCGCCGACCAGCAACAGAACCGCCAGAACAATATCGACGGTAAAGTTGGTAGTCGCGTGCAGCATCGTGGTGAACGCCGTGACAAAGATGATCTGAAACAGCGACGTGCCGACAACCACCTTGGTCGGCATGCCCAGAATATAGATCATCGCCGGCACCATGATAAACCCGCCGCCAACGCCCATGATCGCGGCGAGAATACCAACCAGAACACCAACAATGAGAGGCGGAATGACCGAGATATAAAGGCCCGAGGTGCGAAACCGCATCTTGAACGGCAAGGAATGGACCCAGGTGCGCTGACGTCGTTTCGCCGGCCCGCCCTTACGGGTCTTGCGGATGGCATTCAGGCTTTCGATGAACATCAGCCCGCCGACAACGCCAAGAAACAGGACATAACACAGCCGGACCAGCAGATCGACCTGGCCCATACTCTTGAGATAGTTGAACACCACCACGCCAAGGGCCGCGCCAACAAGGCCGCCAATCAACAGCACAAGGCCCATTTTCAGGTCAACCGTTCGCCTTCGGAAATGCGCCAGGACGCCCGAAAAGGACGAGGCGACAATCTGGTTCGCTTCGGTTGCCACGGCCACTGCGGGGGGGATGCCAATGAAGAACAACAGCGGTGTCATCAGGAAACCGCCGCCGACGCCAAACATGCCCGAAAGAACACCCACAAGCCCGCCCAGCCCCAAAAGCAGGAAGGCGTTTACCGAGACTTCGGCGATAGGTAGATAAATCTGCATATGTTCATGTAATCCGGAGACGTTGGCCATGCAACAGGCCAATCTGGTCCAACAGTTCAATTTTCGGCCTAATTACAGATTGAACCGCACGACAACCTGCGTTGCCGACAACCAGGGCGTGTCTTATCGCTCTTTCACGTAGGGCTCGCCGCCGGCGCGGGGGGGAATCGCCTTGCCGACAAACCCGGCCAGAATCACCACGGTCAGAATGTAGGGCAGGGCGTCCATCACCTGAACCGGGATCGTGATTCCGCCGATGTCGATGTTCTGGTAACGCAGGGCTATCGCCTGAAGAAAGCCAAACAACAGGCAGGCCCACATGGCCTGCCAGGGTCGCCATTTGGCAAAAATCAGCGCCGCCAGGGCGATGAATCCGCGCCCCGCTGTCATGTCCTTGACGAACCCGGCCTGCAACGCCGTTGCCAGATAAGCCCCGGCTATGCCGCATAGCAGCCCACAGATCGCCACCGCACCATAGCGCAGGCCAACCACCGACACGCCCGCCGTATCCACCGCCGCCGGGTTTTCGCCGACCGCGCGCAGACGCAGGCCGAACCTTGTGCGATAAAGGATCCACCATGTTGCCGGCACTGCCAGAAACGCCAGATAAACCAGGACCGAATGCCCTGACAGCAATTCGCTGTAGATCGGCCCCAGGAAGGGCACACCGCTCAGACTTTCGGCAAAGGGCAATTCGATTGGGTTGAATCGCGCCGCACCCATCAATGACGGCGTACGCCCGCCCTGCTGGAACCAGTCCTGGGCGATCAGCACGGTCATGCCGGCGGCAAGAAAGTTGATCGCCACGCCGGAAATCAACTGATTGCCACGAAAGGTGATCGAGGCCAGCCCATGCAGCCCGCTCAGCGCCATGGACGAGAGGATGCCGGCCAAAAGGCCCAGCCACACGGACCCGCTGGCCGCTGCCACCGCGCCCGAGAAAAACGCCGCCATCAGCATCTTGCCTTCCAGCCCGATGTCGAAAATCCCGGCGCGTTCGGAATAAAGCCCGGCAAGACAGGCCAGAAGCAACGGCACCGCGAGGCGGACAGAACTGTCAAGCACCTGGATGAGGGTCAGGAAATCCATATTCTATACCCGCGCCGTAGCCAGCTTGTAGCTGGCTAAGACAAATACTGCGCCCAAAGCGCCCTCGACCCAACGGCGGGCGCGGGCATAGGCCCGGATAACCGGAGTGGTGGAAAAGGTAAGCGCATAAGCCAGATGGCCCAGAACAGACAGGATTGTCGCGCTGATCACCAGCGCCGCGCCCAGCGCGTAAGGGGCCTCGGGGCCAATACCGATGGCAACGATAGCGATCCATTGCAGAGCTGCTTTTGGATTGGTCATCTGAATGGTCATGCCGCGCAGGAACATGTTCCCCCCGGCCTCGCCCTTGGGCTTAAGGTCAGCGTCCGCTGTGGCAGCAGAGCAGAACGCCTTATACGCCATCCAGAGCAAATAGGCAGCACCGGCGAATTTCAGGGCGGTGACAGCCCCGGCATATGCGGTCATCAACGTCGCCAACCCCAGAACCGTCAGGCTGGCCCAAACACCAGAGCCGATGCCAATGCCCAGTGCCAGCACCGCCCCATCCCGGCGACCACGTGCCATGGACGTGCCGATCACCGCCAGAATATTCGGGCCGATGACCAGAAATCCCAGGCTGAAAATGCTCAGCGCCACCCCCAGGCTTGCCAGATGTTCGCTCATCACGCTTTCCTCCTGCGCAGTGCCAGAAACAGCCGTTCCAGCGGCATCCGCACCATATTGTCCAGCGCCCCGGTGAACAGGATTACCAGCGCCTGAATGACCACGATCAGTTCGCGCGGGATCTTGGTCCACAGCGCCAGTTCGGCCCCGCCCTGATAGAGGAACCCGAACAGGATCGCCGACAAAAACACTCCGAACGGGTGGCTGCGCCCCATCAGTGCCACGGCGATGCCGATGAACCCGGCCCCTTCTGTGGCGTTCAGAACCAGCCTTTCAGCCTCGCCCATCACGTTATTGATGGCCATCATGCCCGCGAGCCCGCCGGAAATCAGCATGGCGATCATGGTGATCCTGAACGGCGAAATGCCGGCATAAAGCGCGCCGGTTTCGGAATGGCCATAGGCGCGGATTTCAAAGCCCAGCCTGGTGCGCCAGATCAGCAGCCAGACCAGAATGCAGGCGGCAATTGCCACCAACAGGCTGACATTGGCCGGGGCGGATTTGGAAAATGCGATGCCAAACGGGGCCAGCAATTCGTGCAGGGTGGGCAGATGCACCGCGTCGGAAAATCGCGCCGTGGCCGGGTCCATCGACCCTTTGGGGCGCATCACATTGACCAGAACATAGTTCAGCACAGCAGCGGCAATGAAATTGAACATGATCGTGGTAATGACGATATGGCTGCCGCGTCTGGCCTGAAGATAGGCCGGGATCGCTGCCCAGGCAGCACCAAACACCGCCGCCGCCAGAGTCGCAAAGATCAGTGCCAGCGACCAGTGCGGCCAGGGAATATAAAGGCAAATCAGCGCCACACCCAGACCACCCAGCAAGGCCTGGCCTTCGCCGCCGATATTGAACATGCGGGCGTGAAACGCCACGGCCACCGCCAGCCCGGTGAACATGAAATTGGTGGCGTAATACAGCGTATAACCCCAACCATAAGTCGACCCCAGCGCGCCGTCGACCATCAGCTTGACGGCCTCAACCGGGTCTTCGCCAATGGCAAGGATCACCAGCGCCGACAGGATCGCCGCCAGCAACAGGCTGATAAGCGGGATCAGGATGACGTCGGCCCATTTTGGCATTGCATCCATGTCAGGCGGCCTCCTCGGCGACACCGGCCATCAATAGCCCCAGTTCCTTTTCGTCGGTCTCGGATGGCAGACGTTCACCCATGATATGCCCGTCAAACATCACCGCGATGCGGTCGGAAAGCGAAAATATCTCTTCCAACTCGACAGAAACCAGCAGAATTGCCTTGCCGGAATCGCGCAGGGTGACGATCTGGTTGTGAATGAATTCGATCGCGCCAATATCGACACCGCGCGTCGGCTGGCCGATCAGCAACAGGTCGGGGTTGCGCTCCATCTCGCGCGCCACGACGATCTTTTGCTGGTTGCCACCGCTGAAATTCTTGGCCGTCAGCCAGCCATCCGCCGGGCGCACATCGTATTTGGCGATCTTGGCATCGGTGTCGCGGCGCAGCGCGGCATTGTCCATCAGCAATCCGCGTTGATAGGCCGGGTCGCGGTGATAGCCGAAACCGACGTTCTCCCAGGCGTGAAACTCCATGATCAGCCCTTCGCGCTGCCGGTCTTCGGGCACGTGGGCGATATGCTGCGCGCGTCGTGCCTGACCGTCCGATCCCGGACCGCTAAGCGCCAAAGGCTCGCCGTTCAGCCGCACGGTTCCGGTACCGGAGCGCATGCCGCCCAGCACCTCAAGCAGTTCGGACTGGCCATTCCCGGCCACCCCGGCAATGCCCAATATTTCTCCGGCGCGGACTGTCAGATCAATGCCCTTGACCCGCTCGACCCCGTTTTCGTCGACCACATGCAGGTTCTCGATTTCCAACACCGGCTTGCCCGGTTGGGCCGCCGCCTTGTCGACCTGCAACAGCACCTTGCGGCCCACCATCAGTTCGGCCAGATGCGCGGGATTTGTCTCGGACGTCTTTACGGTTGCCGTCATTTCACCGCGCCGCATGACGCTGACGGTATCGGTTATCTCCATGATCTCGCGTAGTTTATGGGTGATGAGGATGATGGTTTTGCCTTCCTCGCGCAGCCGGCCCAGGATGCGGAACAGCTGATCCGCCTCGGCCGGGGTCAGCACGCCGGTGGGCTCGTCGAGAATCAGGATATCGGCCTGCCGGTACAGCGCCTTGAGGATCTCGACCCGTTGTTGCATGCCGACGCCGATCTCTTCGATCACCGCGTCGGGGTTCACGTCCAGCCCGTATTCGTGGGCCAGTTCGGTCAGTTGTTTGCGCGCCTTGGCCATGGACGGGCGCAGCAGGCGGCCATCCTCGGCCCCCAGAATGACGTTTTCCAGCACGGTAAAGTTCTCGACCAGCTTGAAATGCTGGAACACCATGCCGATGCCGGCAGCAATGGCCGCCTGACTGTCGGGGATTTCGGTGCGCGCGCCGTTGATGAAAATCTCGCCCTTATCGGCTTTGTAGAACCCGTAAAGAATGCTCATCAGCGTGGATTTGCCCGCGCCGTTTTCGCCGATGATGCCATGGATCGAGCCGGGGGCGACAGAAATGGAAATGTCCCTGTTGGCCTGCACCGGGCCAAACGCCTTGGAGATGCCGCGCAACTCGATGGCCGGCGTTGTCGTCATGGTGTTGGCGGGCTGGAAAACCCGATAAGGCGGGTGATGCGCCCGTCGCTGTCAAGTTCGGCGAAATACTGGCCGGTCATCATGGGCTGACCGCCCCTGAGAAAATCGACCGCCGTACGCGCGTGGTTGTCATAACCGTCGCTGTCGCGGGCCACAGCGCCGCCATCGGGCATCATTGATCGGAACTGTTCAACCACGCCAATCAGCCCTTGCCGGCCAGAGACCGGACCTGAATGCGGGTCGACATAAAAGACGTTCTCAGTTGTTAGCGATTCTATTGTGCCGACCCAGTTATCTGCGCCGGCAGTGCCCCAAGCGGAAAATATATCAGTCCATGACATTGGTTTATTCCCATTCTTCCGCTTGGGGTTATTGGCTTAAAAGCTCAGGGCCGGGCAGCTGTCATTTGCATAGTAGCTGACCACGTCAAGGTCGCCGCTGATGATTTTCGCGCGGGCTTCTTCGACCGCCGCGCGCATTTCGTCGGTTATCAGCGCTTCGTTGTACTCGTCCACGGCGTATCCGACACCCTCTTCGGCAAGACCAAGCACCATGGATCCGGTCTGAACATCAGCACCTGCCTTCATCGCCTCATAAACGGCAACATCGACGCGTTTCGTCATCGAGGTCAGAACCGAACCGGGATGCAGATAGTTCTGGTTGCTGTCGACGCCGATCGAATAAATGCCTTCGTCCGCCGCCGTCTGCAACACGCCAACGCCGGTGCCGCCCGCCGCCGCATAGACCACGTCCGCGCCCTGGCTGATCTGCGCCTTGGTCAGTTCCGACCCCTTCACCGGGTCATTCCAGGCTGACGGGGTGGTGCCGGTCATGTTGGCAATGATGTTGATGTCCGGATTCACGGCCTTGGCACCCTGCGCATATCCACAGCCAAAGTGGCGGATCAGCGGAATGTCCATGCCGCCGACAAAGCCGATAGTCCCCGACTTGGACGCCATCGCCGCCAGCATGCCAACAAGATAGGATCCCTGGTGTTCCTGAAAGCTGATCATCAGGACGTTATCGGGAATTTCCGGCATCCAGCCGTCGATATTGACNAACTTGGTGTCGGGATAGTCGCCNGCGACCGCCTCGACAGGGGTGGCAAAGGCAAAACCGGTGGTGATGATCGGGTTGGCCCCGGCTTCGGCAAAGCGGCGCAAGGCCTGTTCGCGCTGGGCTTCGGATTGCAGTTCAATATCGCGAAAGCTGCCGCCGGTTTCTTTGGCCCAGCGCTGGGCACCGGCAAATGCGGCTTCGTTGAACGATTTGTCAAACTTGCCGCCCAGATCGAAAATCAGGGCCGGATCGGCCAGCGATGCGCCCGCGCTCAGGGCAAGGGCGGCAGCGGCACCCAATAGGGATTTCATAAGGGTCATTTGGTAACTCCCGGTTTGTTTTGTGTTTGGGGCCTCGGGGATTTACCCCTTTGGCCCGGTCAAGCGAGCAGATATGCCGTGATGTGCCAAATTAGGCCGCAGGCAGGCCGAAGGGTCAACCGCTTTTTGACCGTCTGGTCGAAAAGTTCCGGTTCGGGCAAGTTCAGGCCCGGTGCTCAGGTAAGCGCGCGGGACAGGACCAAAGCATCCACCGGCATCTCTCCGCTGCGCTGATAATAACGGGGGCGTAAGCCGCAGGATTCGTATCCACAGGTCTGATAAAGCGCGATGGCGGCATCATTGTCGGCGGCCACTTCAAGAAAGGCACGCCTTGCCCCATGTTCAAGCGCAGTGGCTTGCCAGTTCGCCATGCACATGCGGGCCAACCCATGTCGCTGACATCGGGGATGTGTGGCGATGGTCAACAGTTCGGCTTCGTCCAGGGTGACACGGATCAGGGCAAAGCAATCAGCGTTGCCCGATGCGAAACACCCGGGATTGTTCAGCAGATCGGTGAATTCGGCCTCGGACCAGGGTCGGGACCGGGTAAAAGCGGCGGTGTGGGTCGCGGTCATATCGGCGGGTGAGATCAATCGAGCAACACAGGTGGTACATCCCGCGAGGGGGCGGCGTCGGCGGATCGCGCATAAAGCGGGGCAGGGGGCTGGCTGGAGCTTTGCCAGCGTGTGGCTGCGATATGGGCAATGGCCTCGGCAAGGCTTTGGGGATTGTCATCCGAGTGCAGGCGCAGGCCTTCGCGCAGCGCATTGGTCTGTGCATTGGGTCGAGGCAACAGCTCCGGTACACCACTCGGGTCGTCAGGGTTGCAAACATAAACCATGTCGCGCGTGGCCGGAATGGCTGGACAGGTACCGGGGAGGGCCAGATGGGCGCGCGCCTGACAACCTGTGACACCCACGGCGGGCACGTCCAGCCCCAGGGCCAGTCCACGCGCCGCCGACACGGCGATGCGGATGCCGGAAAAATTGCCGGGTCCGACCCCAACGCCCAGGGCGCTCAGGTCACGCCATGTTACTCCGGTATCTGCGAGAAGCGCTTCCAGTATCGGCATCAGGCGTTCCGCCTGACCGCGCGACATCTGTTCTGCGGTGGATTTCACGATTTGGTCGCCCGACAGCAATGCGGCCGCGCAATACGCGGCCGATGTGTCGAATGCCAGGATCAGGGGGGGAATTGGCATTATTGTTGCGCGCGCCCGCCTTCAGGCGGCAACCGGGCGCACCTCGGTCACTTCCGGGATATAGTGGCGCAACAGGTTCTCGATGCCCATCTTCAGCGTAAGCGTCGACGACGGACAACCGGCGCAGGCCCCCTGCATGTGCAGGTAGACAACGCCGCGATCAAAGCCGTGAAAGGTGATGTCGCCACCATCCTGTGCTACGGCAGGGCGGACACGGCTGTCCAGCAACTCTTTGATCTGGCTCACAATATCCGAATTCTCACCAGAATGTTCCGCATGGCCAGAGGCGGTGGCCTGATCGCCGTCCATCACCGGTTGACCGGATTGGTAATGCTCCATGACAGCACCCAGGATGGCCGGTTTGATATGGTCCCATTCCACCGCGTCGCTTTTGGTGACGGTGACAAAATCATTGCCGAAAAACACCGCCTTGACGCCAGTGACCGCAAATATGCGGCTGGCCAGTGGTGAAGACCCGGCCGTATCGGCAGAAGGAAAATCTGCCGTGCCTGCCTCCAGCACGGACTGGCCGGGCAGGAATTTCAGGGTTGCCGGATTCGGGGTTGATTCGGTTTGGATGAACATGGGCGCGTCTCCGTTCTGCTTTCCATCAGATATGCTGCCGGACGTGCTGTAAGTCAAGGTTTGGAATCATTCTAAAGTGCGGGCATGGCAAAGACCCGTCAGGCAGGCTCAGGTAATGGCCTCGAGCTTTTCCTTGCTCAGATCGCCCGGAACGATGGTGATCGGGATCGGCAGAGACCCGGCGGACCGCGTCAGTTGCGCCACCAGCGGCCCGGGCCCTTTCTTGTCGTCACCGGCCCCCAGAACCAGAACACCGATATCCGGATCCTCGGCAATCTGGGAAAGGATCTCGGCCACGGCAGCACCCTCGCGCAGCACCAGTTCGGGTTCTATTCCCTGCCGGTCCCGCATCCATTTGGCGAATACCTCAAAATGCGCCTGAATGCGTTCGCGCGCCTCTTCGCGCATCACATCGGCGACGCCAATCCAGTGATTGAACTCTTCCGGTGGAATGATCGACAAAATGGCCACGCCGCCACCGGTATGGGCGGCCCGCATTGCGGCGAACCGCATTGCGTTCAGGCATTCGCGGCTGTCATCCAGCACGACCAGAAATTTGCGCATGTGCATTGCTCCGTTTTGCGGGATGATGCCTCATGCCATGGCGGCAGGCAACAGGTGCATTTTCTGCAATTCCGGATTATCCGTTTGCGCTGGCCCAGTCCCAATACAATTCGCGCGCGCGGCGGGTGACGGGCCCGATCTGGTATTGCGTGTCATCAAACGCGGTCACCGGCGTGATCTTGGACATGTTGCCGGACATGAACACTTCGTCGGCACCATGAAAATCTTCGAATGTCAGCACGGTTTCGCGCACTTCAACGCCGTCATCCTTCATGTTCGATATATGGCGTGCGCGGGTGATCCCGGCCAGAAACGTGCCGTTGGCCACCGGGGTGAACACCTCGCCGTCCTTGACCATGAAAATATTGGCTGTGCCTGTTTCGGCCACGTTGCCGATGGCATCCGCCACCAGCGCGTTGGAAAACCCTTTCGAACGGGCTTCGGCCAACATTCTGGCGTTGTTGGGATAAAGACAACCGGCCTTGGCATTCACAACGGCGTCCTCCAGAATCGGCCGGTGGAACCGGGTGCGGGTCAAGGTGACGCTGGCGGTGGGTGGTGCCAGGGGAATCTCTTCCAGGCAGATGGCAAATCCGATTTTGTCAGGGCTGGGGACAATGGCGGTAAGATCGCCGTCGATGCCCCAGTACATTGGCCGGATATAAACGGCCGAACTCTTGTCGTAGGTCTCCAGCCCTTCGCGCACCAGATCGACCATTGTTTCGGTGCTCACGTTTGGCGTCAGCATCAGAGCCTCGGCCGAGCGGTTGACCCGCGCGCAATGGGCATCCAGATCCGGGGCCAGCCCGTCGAAATACCGCGCCCCGTCAAATACACCNGACCCAAGCCACGCGCCATGATCGGCAGCATTGATGATCGGGACATCGCCGTTNTGCCATTTGCCGTTGAAGTAAGTGCGGATGTTTGTACCGGTTACCATGTTGCTGCCTTTCAGATGACTGGCGCAGGGTAGGGCAGGAGTGGGTCAGAGGTCCAGACCTTTTGCGGGTCAATATTCGCGTTTATGGCGACACTTTGATGTCTGTTCTTTACCGACCTGTGTGCAACTGCCAGGGAGTTAACCTGAGAAAGCGAAATAATCCAAGTCTTGAGTGACTTAGAATGTATTGCGTTTGATCGGATTCAAGCATTCACCTGTCGGGGTGAGGCAGCGTTTGCAAAGCACAAAATGTTCACCCCGACAGGTGAATTCAATTGAACGCAACACGCTCTAGGTGGGGTGAATGGCATGTGTGTCTCACTTAAGCGCTTTATCAGTAGAAAAGGTATTCCAGGTGTCTGATCTTAAGGTTTGATGAAAACCTGGATGCAGGACAAAGGGTTACGGGACTGTCCACTCGTTAGCGATAGCGGTCTTCGGCTTGGTAATAATCGTCAAAACCGACGATCCGGCGCAGGTCGGCAAAGGACAGGGCGGCTGGTGGCAACGCGCCGCCCCTGATGCCGCCCAGAACCGCGTTGACCGCGCCAATCGACGCCGTAAGACCTGCCAGCGGATAGATGGCGATCGCATAGCCGATCTCTTGCAGTTCCTTGTGCGACAGCATCGGCGTCAGCCCGCCTTCGACCAGATTGGCCATGCAGGGGCCATCAACCTGCGTGCAGATCCGCCGCATTTCCGCCGCGTCGTGCGGCGCTTCGACAAAGGTGATGTCGGCCCCGATTTCGCGGAATTTCTGCGCCCGGGCGATGGCCTCGTCCAGCCCGTGATCCTGGCGCGCATCGGTGCGCGCAAGGATCAGAATGTCAGCGCCTTCATCGCGCGCGTCAACGGCGGCGCGGATGCGGGCAAAGGCTTCGTCGCGGGGCACCACCTGTTTGCCTTTGGTGTGGCCACAGCGTTTCGGGGCCAACTGATCCTCGATCATCACACAGGCCGCGCCGGCCTGCGCATAGGTCTGAACCGTGCGGCGCACGTTCAGCGCGTTGCCGTACCCTGTGTCGCCGTCGCCAATCACCGGGATCGACACGCAGCCGGTGATATTGCGCAGCTGATCGGCCATTTCCGCAAAGGATATCAACCCGGTATCGGGCAGGCCCAGCCGCGCGGCGGCCACGGCAAAGCCGCTCATGAAGGTCAGGGGGAAGCCGGCCTGCTGGATCAGTTTCGCCGACAGGGCATCCCAGCAGGCCGGCGTGACCAGTAAATCGCCGCTGTCCAGAAGCTGGCGAAGCTGCATTGCGCTAGCGGTCATATTTCTGCACCACCTGATCAATCGCGCCAAACACCGACGCGCCGCCCGCGTCCAGCATTTCGATGCGGATGGTATCGCCAAAGGCCATGAACGGCGTGACGGGCGCGCCATCCAGAATGGTCTCGATCATGCGGATCTCGGCGATACAGGAATAACCACTGCCCCCCATTGCCACCGGCCTGCCCGGCCCCCCGTCCAGCTTGTTCGACACGGTGCCCGCGCCAACAATCGACCCGGCCCCCAGCGCCCGCGATTTGGCGGCATGGGCAATCAGATCGGCGTGGCTGAACGCCATGTCGCGCCCGGCGTCAGGCTTGCCGAACAGCGTGCCATTATAGGTCGACAGCAGCGGCAGATGCAGCTTGCCATCCTGCCACGCCGGACCAAGTTCGTCCGGGGTGACGGCGACTGGCGAATAAGCAGAGGACGATTTGCCATGGATCAGGCCCAGCCCCTTGGCAATCTCGTGCGGTATAAGCCCGCGCAGCGACACGTCATTCACCAGCATGATCAGCTGGATATGCTTGCCCGCGTCCTGTGGGCTGACGCCCATGGGCACGTCATCGGTGATCACCGCGACTTCGGCCTCGAAATCTATGCCCCAGTCCTCGCTGGTCAATGTGATCGGCTGGCGTGGCGCAAGGAACGTGTCCGACGCGCCCTGATACATGATCGGATCGGATTTGTACCCCTGCGGCATGGCCCCCCCGCGCGCCTTGCGCACCAGTTCGCCGTGGTTGAGATAGGCCGAGCCATCGACCCATTGATAGGCCCGCGGCAAAGGGCTGGCGGCAAGGGTCTGGTCAAACGCCTCGCCGCTTATGTCACCGCTGTTGAGCCGCTCTGACAGAGATTCCAAAGCCGGTTTCACGGCCCCCCAATCGTCCAGAGCGCCCTGCATGGTCCGCGCCACATCACCGGCCAGCACATAGCGGGCGAGGTCTTTGGACACGACCGCAAGCCGCCCGTCGCGGCTGGTGTCGGATATGGTGGCTAGCTTCATGCTCTGTCCTTGTTGGTGAGGGTCAGTTCCGGGCGCAGATCACTCTGCGGCCCTGACGGGTTTGGGCGCAACCACCGGCAGTTCCGAGGCCTTCCAGCTTTCGGCGTAACCGGTCCATTCCACCTGCGCGGCCGCATCGCCCATGATCAGCGGATCGCGCGTATCAAGCATCACGGCGGTTTCGTCGATAGAGTCCTTTTTCGGCGTGAACATACCCTGCAACGCCTTGGGATGCGGACCATGGGTAAAGCCACAGGGGTGCCAGGTGATCATCCCGGCATCAATGTTGTCGCGGCTGAAGAAGTTGCCGGCGTGATAGAACAGCACTTCGTCGTAATCGTCGTTATTGTGGAAATACGGCACCTTGAGAACGCCGGGATCGGATTCAAACGGGCGCGGCACAAAGGTGCANATCACAAAGCGGTTGCCGACAAAGGTGGTATGGGCAGATGGCGGCAGATGATAGCGGTGGCTCATCAGCGGGCGGATGTCACGCACGTTCAGCCGCAGCACCGACAGATCGCCCTGCCAGCCCAGCGCATCCAGCGGGTTGAACGGGTAGATCACCGTGGAAATGGCGTTTTCCCGTTTGATGTGCACGTGCCATTCGGATTCGCCCTGCTGATCCTTGAACGCCTCGTCAATGGCGGGGCGGTCCAGCATGCCAAGGTCGAACAGCGCCTGCCGCCCGACCATGCCACGATCGGGAAAGGTAAAGGCCCCATTGGTGCATTCGATGCCCAGAATGGTCGTGGTCTCGGACGGTTCCAGCCTCCACATGGTTGAACGCGGGATGATGATGTAATCGCCGGCGCTGTAATCAAGNTGGCCGTAATCGCAATAAAGCGCGCCGGCACCGCGATGGATGAACAGGATTTCGTCGCCATCGCTGTTGCGCACCAGATGCTGCATCGGCGAGGTGATGCGCCATTGCCGCATCTTTGTCGAGGCATTGTAGAGGATCACCGGAGAGTCCCAGTAAGACGGCTGTTCCGCGGCCAGCTTGTTCAGGTCGAAACACCGCGGGCGCAGTGGCCCGGTCCAGCTGTCCCAGCCGGTCGGGGGATGGGCGTGATACATCTGGGTGGCCGGGCCAAAAAAGCCTTCGCGGCCCAGTTCGCGCTCGAACGTGCCCTCGGGCAGGTCGCAATGGGCCTGCCGCGAGGCATCGCCNTCATGATGCGGAAAGGAAGGGAGCTTGGTATTCATGGGATGTTCCTTTGTGTTTGCGCCGGTTGGGTGCAACTATGCGCGCGCTATCGCGTTTGGCCAAGGACAATGCCCCGGCGGCGTATCAGAGAGCCGCAGCGAGGGACCGGAACCGACCCCTCGCAATCGCACGCACGCCAATTAGCCGGCGTTACGTTCCGCCAGACGTGCCTTGACCCGTGGGGCCACTTCGGTGGCCATCAACCGCATGGATTTCTCGACCAGTTCCGGGGCCAGCCCGCCGAAATTCATCAACAGCGACACGTGGCGCAGGCCAAGGTCGTGCATCTGCACCAGCCGGTCAACGGCCGTATCAACCGAGCCGAACACGCAGACCTTGCTTTTGATGATATCGGCGTAGACCTGACTTTTGGCATAATCGCGGGTTTCCACGTAAAGATCAAAGGCAGTGTGCGCCTCTTCGCGGGCCTGTTCGTCGCTGTCCGAGACATAAGTGTGGAAGGCGGCGATGATTTCGCCCTCACCGTCATCGTCGGAATCGCTGTAGCCCTTGTTATAGGCGTCAACCGCCGGGGCCATCTCTTCTATCTTGTCGACCATGGCGTAGGGCACAACCATCATGTTGTCGCCGTTCTTGCCCACATGATACACCGATTCCATGCGCAGCGCTGCCACGTAGATCTTTGGCCCGCCCTTGATGACGGGCGTGATGTTGATCGCGGCATCCTTGATCTGGGTGAAGTCACCATCATAGGTGATCTTGTCTCCGGTCCACAGCTTGCGGACGATATCCAGACCCTCGTCAAAGGCCTCGCGCTTGGTGCGGCCCTCGACGCCGAAACCGGCAAATTCATGCGCCAGATAGCCCGAACCGACCGCCATCACCAGCCGTCCATCAGAAATCTGGTCCAGCATGGCGTAATCCTCGGCCACCTGGATAGGGTTGCGGAACGGCAGTACCACAACCGCCGCACCCAGGTTTATCCGGCTGGTCCGGGCTGCCGCAGCACCCAGTGCAATGGTCGGGTTGGGAAAGGCTCCGTAGTCGGTAAAGTGATGTTCTGCCACGAAAAACGAGTTGTAGCCAAGGTCATCGGCAAGTTCGATCTGGTCCAGAACCTGGCCGTAGAACTGGCCCCTGGTGCGCCCCTGGTCCGGGTAATAATCGACCACCGAAAACATCGAGAGTTTCATTGGCCCGTCAAGGATTGGTGACTGTGTCATTTACTATCTTCCCGTTGCTTTTCTTATGGTGAAATTAATTTCCTAATACAAAATGCATATATTGTTAGCAAGAAAATTGTTGACCGCCCCGGGCCGGCAGGATCAGCATCCATGACCCAGTTTGCCCGAAACTTCCTGTGTGACAGAGCGCAGCAACTGCGCCGCGTCGCCCTCGCCATCGGCCAGCCCGCCGCTGGGGGCCAACAGGGCCAGCCCGGCCAGTATGTTGTTCTGACTGTCAAAAACCGGCGCGCAGATGGCTTCCAGCCCCGGCAGCAGGTCGCCCCTGATCCGCGACATGCCGTTTGCCCGCACATCGTCAATCATCGCCTGGATGCTGGTCTCATCAATCAGCCGGGGACTGTCCACTGCGCCGCCGATACCGGCAAGCGCGCGATCGACCAGCGGTTGCGTCACCGGGCGGGGCAGGTAGGTCAGAAACACGTGCCCGCTGGCCGACGTCAAAAGCGGCAGGGCCGACCCGATGCGGATATTGACAATGATCGGCGCGTCGGATTCCTGCATGCGAACAATTGTCGGGCCGTTTTCAGACCAGACCGTCATCATCGCCGTATGTCCGGTCTGGCGTTGCAGGGTTTTCAGCGCATCGGCGGCAAAATGCATCACATCAAGGCGGCGCAACGCCGCCAGGCCCAGTTTCAGCGCGCCGGGGCCAAGGTTGTAATGCCCGGTGCCGGGTTCCTGAATCGCCAGCCCGCCGCGTATCAGGCTGACAAGATACCGGTGCGCCCGGCTGGGCGACATGCCGGCCCGCGCCGATATGTCCTTGAGCGCAACCGGGCCGGAAAACTCGGCCAGAGACATCAGGATACGCAAGCCCACATCAATCGACTGAACCCCGCTGCGTTTCTTTTCTTCACCGTCCATCGTCGCCTCCAAAGCCATCCATCCGCTCTGTCGCCTATCGGTCTGATGGCTGCAACCTTGCACATCTGTTTGCGCAGGGCGAATCCATTTCACAATAAGAAACATATATTGCAAACGGAAATCATCTCCCTTAGCGTCAGTCATAACATACATGGCGCACCCGTATTTTTCTGCTCGGTTTGCAGCACGGGGGGGGCGAGCAGGTAGCGAGTGGGCATTGGTGAGGCGGTCTGTCCGACTTGTGACGACAGTGTTCCCACAGTGCTTCCAGGGAACCAAGGCGCGGACGGCGGCATGCAGGCTACATAAAAACAGAGAAGAAAATCAAAGCATCATCTGGGAGGAGATACGAAAATGAAACGATGGATCAGACTAATTGGCCTGGCGCTGATGCCGGCCATGCTGTTGGGCGCTGCCGGCCCGGCGAGTTCGGCGGATGTGATCGAGCTGAAGATCAGCCACTACGTGCCCGCGGGTCACGGTATACACCGCGATTTCATTGAACCCTGGGCGCGCGAACTGGAAGCGCGCACAAATGGTCAGGTCAAGGTGACGATCTATCCCGGCGGCACCCAACTTGGCGTGATTACCAAGCAATACGATCAGGTGCGTTCCGGCGTTGTCGATATCGCTTTGGGGTTGCACGGCATCCCGCGCGGCCGGTTCCCGCGCACTTCGATCACCGATCTGCCGTTCCTTGCCGAAACGGCCGATGGGGCGTCACAGGTTCTGTGGGCGCTGTACCCCAATTACCTGGCCGAGGAACACCCCGGCGTCAAAATGCTGGGCATGATGGGGCATAATGCCGGTCTGATCCACACCAAGGGCCATCAGGTTACCAAGATGGAAGACCTCAAGGGGCTGCGCATCCGCACACCCAGTGCGGCGGCCAGCGAAATGCTGACCTTCCTGGGGGCAACGCCGCAGGGCCTGCCGCCGACGCAGGTTTATGAAA
>JGI24025J20009_10000420_pt1 | contig 32970 bp, 29 predicted proteins | sample Cruoilmetagenom3_FD_20009 | JGI IMG/M metagenome (IMG submission 20009) | reverse complement strand
GCTCGCCGTGTTGCCAATAGCTGGAGATTTGCAGGATGGCCGGGCCAGACAGGCCCCGGTGCGTGAACAGCGCGGCTTCGCGAAAACGCGCTTTACCTGCGCTCACCTCGACATCGGCAGCGACGCCAGAGAGCTCCCGGAACAGCACTTCCTCACCGCCCAAAGTCAGCGGGACAAGGGCGGGGCGTGGTTCGACGATCTTCAGGCCGAACTGGCGCGCGAGGCGGTAGGCGAAGTCAGAGGCGCCCATTTTGGGAATTGAGGGGCCGCCGGTGGCGATGACACATTGCCGCGAATGGAAAGTGCCGTGCTGCGTTGTGACGACAAAGCCGCCGATGTCGTGCGAAACGCTGGCGATCTCTTCGCGGCAACGGATGACAACTTCGCCCGGTCCCGCCGCGCATTCGTCGAGCANCATATCAACGATCTGCCGCGCGGAGTCATCGCAGAATAGCTGGCCCAATGTNTTCTCGTGCCACGCTATCTCNTGCTTTTCGACCAGATCGAGGAAATCGCGCGGCGTGTAGCGGCTCAGCGCGCTTTTGGCGAAATGCGGATTGGCGGAGAGGTAATTGGCAGGGCCGGCGCCGATATTGGTGAAATTGCAGCGCCCGCCGCCCGAAATCAGGATTTTCTTGCCAACCTTCTCGCCGCTCTCCAGCACCAACACACGCCGCCCGCGCCGCCCGGCCAGTGCCGCGCAGAACAGCCCTGCCGCCCCGCCGCCGAGAACTATCGCGTCGAATTTATCAGCCATGGCTCAGGCTGCTTGCGCGTTGACGGAATTGTCTTTGCGCCGAGCGATGAAGTAGAGGCCCGTGCCGACAATCATCAACACAAGGAACATGACCCACGCGCGGGCGTCGGCATGGCTGGCAATCCAGACCGAGGCTGCAAACGCCAATACCGCAACGACAAGATGGACCGGGTTTATCTTGCCTTCACGGCGCTCGATAACAGGCAGGGCCGCAGCGGTAATCACATAGGTCAGCAGGCGGCTGAGAGTGCTGGCCGCCGCGAGTGCCAGAAAACCACCCCAGGTTGCGCAGATCGCAGCGAGCACACCGTAGAAGACAATGGAATTCGCGGGCGTCAGGAAACGCGGGCTTACCTTCTCAAACCACTTTGGCAGCATCCCCTGTTCGGCCATGCCGAAAGCCATGCGCGGTACGATAACAAGGCCGGAAAAGCTGTTGGCAGCGATCGAGAAGCCCGCGCAGATTACGATCAGTACCGTGCCCCATTGACCGAAGGCCACTTGGGCAGCGCTGGCGAGCGCATCTGTGTCTGCATCCGGCTCTGGCCCAATGGTCAGATAGGCCCAAATCACCAGCGCATAGAGCACGGTAACACCGGCCAGCACCGTTATCAGTGTGCGCGGAATATCGCGCTTGGGATCGCGCACTTCGCCTGCCGGAACGGTTACGCCTTCAAAACCGATAAAGGCATAGAAAAGCAGCAATACGACCGATTCCACTTGCCCAAATTCTGGCAGCCGAACTTCGGGCGATACGAAGTTTCCAAAGATTGCGGCGCCAATTAGCAAGGCCAAAGGCAGCAGCTTCGCCGCAGTCAGCAGACCCAATGTCCTGACAGAACTGCGCATGCTCAGCAGGTTGATCGCAGTGAATGCCAGAATCACGCCGACCACGGTGACCGTCGCCAAGGTCGGATCTCCCAGAGCGGGAAAGATTGCGGCGAAATAGGTGATCATCACATGGGTATTGGCCGCCAGCGCCACAGTGCCAGAGGCATAACGGCCCCAACCGGCCTGAAACCCGGCAAAGTCCCCGAAAGCGGACTTGCCATACAGAACCGGCCCGCCACTCCCATCGAACCGCCCTGCCAGCCANGCGAAGGTCAACGCCAGCGGCAAAAACATAATCCCGCCNANCACCATCAGCCATGGGGCAAAACTGCCCACTGCGGCCACNAGCACGGCGGGAAGGGCGAAGATGCCCGATCCAATCATGCCGTTGATCTGGAAGAGNGCGGTGCCGCCGAAGCCTACGGTACGCGGCGGTTTGACAGGTGTGGTCTGGTCCATCGGCGTGGGAGTGCCTGCTATCACCGCGCTACGCAAGCGATTGAGAAACGCGCATCCCCCGCCTATCTTCAATGCCATGTCGCGTGACCCAGCAGGTTCTCCGCCCGATCCACGGGGCAAGGAGCGTTTCAATGAGGAGCGCGCGGCCTATACGGTGAAAGGCAGCGGCCAGGCCAATGCCAAGCCCGATCTGGAGGCAGGCGTTGCCGCGATCCGCGAAGTGGTCGCGACGCTCAAACCCAAGCCCGGTGTGTACCGGATGCTCGATGCGCGGGGCGATGTGCTGTATGTGGGAAAGGCACGCAGCCTGAAGGCGCGGGTGGCGAATTACACGCAGATCAAATCGCTGACCAACCGTCTGCAACGCATGGTCAGCCAGTGCCGCTCCATGGAAATCGTCACCACCAATTCAGAGGCTGAGGCGCTGCTGCTTGAAGCGCAGTTCATCAAGAGGTTTCGCCCACCTTACAATGTGTTGCTGCGCGATGATAAAAGTTTCCCTTTCATCCTGCTGCGCGAAAGCCATGACTTCCCGCGCATCATGAAGCATCGCGGCGCGCGCAAGGCAAAGGGTGCCTATTACGGGCCGTTCGCCAGCGCCGGATCGGTCAATACCACGATTAATGCACTTCAGAAGCTATTCCTTTTAAGGTCCTGCACAGACAGCTTTTTCTCTCGCCGTGATCGCCCGTGCCTGCTGTATCAAATCAAGCGATGCAGCGCGCCGTGTGTCGGCCGGATCGATGAGCAGGGCTATGCCGAGCTGATCCGGGAGGCGAAGGACTTNCTCGGCGGCAAATCGGGCGCGGTGCAGGCCAAGATCGAAACGCAGATGCAGGAAGCTGCCAAAGCGCTNGATTTCGANACGGCGGCATTGCTGCGCGACCGCCTGCGNGCGGCGACTTTCATTCAAGGGTCGCAGGCCGTGAATGCTGACGGCGTGGGCGATGCTGATGTCTTCGCTCTCGCAGCCAAGGGCGGGCAGATCGGTATTCAGGGCTTTTTCGTGCGCGGGGGGCAGAACTGGGGTCACAAGGCGTTCTTCCCAACCCACACGCAAGACCTTGAGAAAGAGGATGTGCTCGCCCGCGTGCTGGCGCAATTCTACGAAGAGGTGCCACCGCCGCACACCATCCTTGTCGACCGCGCTCTGCCCGAACAAGCCTTGCTGGAGGAGGCCTTTGCTGAGCTGGCGGGCCGCAAGGTCACTATCAGCATTCCCCAACGCGGAGAGCGGCGCAAGCTGATGGAGCAGGCGCAGCGCAATGCGGTTGAGGCGCTCGACCGGCGGCTGGCCGAAACCGGTACGCAGGCAAAGATTATGCGCGAAATGGCGGAATTCCTCGAACTGTCGGAAACGCCTGCCCGGATCGAGATTTACGACAATTCGCACATTCAGGGCAGCAAGGCCGTGGGCGCGATGGTGGTGGCGGGGCCGGAAGGCTACCAGAAGAACCAGTATCGCAAATTCAACATCAAGACCGCGCAAACCAATGATGATTTCGGTATGATGCGCGAAGTGATGGAGCGGCGTTTCTCGCGCGCCATGAAAGAAGACCCCGACCGCGAGCAGGCGGGAACCTGGCCCGACCTTGTGCTGATAGATGGCGGTAAGGGACAAATGTCCAGCGTGCGCGATACGCTGGAGGAGCTGGGCATTGAAGACGTGCCGCTGATCGCCATCGCCAAGGGGCCGCATCACGGGCGTGAAGGCCGCGAGGTCTTCCACTTTCCTGATGGGCGTGAAAAGACCCTGCCGACCAACTCGCCCGTGCTGTTCTACCTTCAGCGCCTGCGCGATGAAGTTCACCGCTTTGCTATTGGTGCACACCGCGCTAAACGCAGCCGTGCGATCACGGCGTCACCTCTGGATGAGATCCCCGGTATCGGTCCGGCCCGCAAACGGGCCCTGCTGCTGCATTTCGGCACGGCGAGCAAAGTGCGCGCTGCCGCGCTGGATGATCTCAAACGCGCGCCCGGTGTTAGCGCAACGGTGGCCCAGAAAATCTACGATTTCTACCACGCACGCTGATTGTTGATCGCGATCAATGCTTTCGCTGATGAAGCGCATATTTCTTTAAAATAGGAGGTAAGTGCCATGAAATCCATTCTACTCCACGCTCATGATGAGCCGCGCTTCGATGCCCGGCTGCAGGCTGCGCTCGACCTGACGCGCGCATTTGACGGGCATCTCACGCTTTTTCACGCCGTCCCCATGACGATGGTCGTGCCTACGGACCCGTGGGGCGTCACGATGGCCGAAGTGACCAAATCGGCGAAGGAGCATGGAGACGAATTCCGCTCCCGAATTTCCGAACGGCTCGAAGGGGAAGATGTCCGGTGGGATTGGATTTCGGATATTGGCGTCGCCGGGTCGCAAATGTTGCACCATGCGGCGCTGAGTGATCTGGCGATTATCGGGGCGGACGATCCCGGAGAGGCAGAGGGCGCTTCTCAATTGGCAGGCATCCTTGCACTGCAATGCCGGACACCAATTTTCGTCACTCCTGACGCTGCGATCGGGATGGACCCTGAAAGCCCGGCAATTGTGTGCTGGAACGGCTCGCTGGAGGCGTCCCGCGCCGTGCGCGCTGCGACGCCACTGCTTGCCCTTGCGAGCAGCGTGACGCTGGTCCAAGTCACCGAAAAGCGGACCCGCAAAGCAGATATCCTGCCCGCTCTATCGGGTGCGCGCTATCTTGACCGGCACGGTATCAGCTCTGAAATTCTCGAGATTGAACGTGAAGGCGGGAAGGTCAGCACGGCATTGAAGAACACCGCCAAATCGCGCGGGGCAGGGCTTGTCGTTATGGGCGCCTATGGCGTCCCGCGCGTGCTGGAGACAGTTTTCGGCGGTGTAACGCGTGAAATGCTGGTGGCGCCCGAAGTGCCAGTCTTGCTGACGCACTGACCGTCAAAGTCCAACAGGCTGTCAGACGTGGCGCACCATGCCTTCCTGCGTCACGCTGGCAACCAGCCGTCCATCGCGCGTAAAGATCTGGCCGCGAGCAAATCCTCTGGCGCCGCCGCTCCACGGGGATTCCGTAGCGAACAGCAGCCAATCGTCGAGCGAGAAATCCTCGTGAAACCAGATCGCGTGATCGAGGCTGGCCCCTTTGATCTCGCCGCCATGGATCGCCTTGCCATGCGGTTGCAGCGCCGTGGCGAGAATCTGGAAGTCGGAGATGTAAGCGAGCACGGACCGGTGGACAGCGGCCTCTGGCGGCAGTGGCGCGACCGTGCGGAACCACACATGGCTGACAGCAGGGCGCACTTCGGGGTGCAGCCAGTCACGCGGCTCTACCGAGCGGAAGTCTACCGGAAAGGGGCGCCGCAACAGCTGTTTCATTGTGCCTTCGGGCAGGTTCTGTGCCAGTTCCATGCGAATGGCTGAGTCCGGCATAAGATTCTCTGGCGGAGGGACATCGGGCATTGCTGAATGCTGGTGGCCGGGACCTTCAACGGGAATCTGAAACGATGCTGTCAGGTTCAGGATCGGTTTGCCATCCTGGCTAGCCACCACCCGGCGGTTGGAAAAGTTGCCGCCATCAAGATCGCGCTTCACCCGGTATTCAATCGGCAATTCATCGCTGCCCGGACGCAGGAAATAGGCGTGGAGCGAATGGGCGGTGCGCGCGCTGTCGACCGTGCGGCTGGCCGCGCCCAATGCCTGCGCGATGGCCTGTCCGCCAAACACCCGCCCGGTTCCGTCCGGGTGGCGACGGCCAATGAAAACGTCCGGGCCTTTCGCTTCCAGATCAAGGAGGAATACCAGATCGGCAACGATCTTTTCGGGCGTGGGAGAATTGTTGTCAGCTTTAGTCATCGCGATTCCCATGCGCTTGAGCCGCCTTTGCGTCAAGCGAGGCCGGGTATGCGCCGGGCAATGCGCATCGCATTTGCCTTCAGCCTGTTGCTCGAAGGCCAGCGTCCGGGCGGCGATGGTTTCAGACCCATCCGGCGCAGCAGAGCGTTGAAGGCGCGCGCGTCGGCTTCGGCGAAGCTCCATTCGCTACGCCAGGTGATCGAAAGCGAGATCGACATTCTGTCACCGTTCTTCACAAAATGCGGGGCCATGACGGGAACATAAACCGCTTCGCCTCGAAAAAGGGTGAAGGATTTGGCACCCGGCGCGAGACTTTCATCCCATGTCAGTTCCCGCGCACCGCCGGTATGGTAAGCCTCATGCGCTTCATCGGAAGCGTAGCTCCGGTCGCCCGCAGGAAACACCCGCATCGTCTTTTTGCCGCGCAGTTGCAGCAGGATGTTGTGTTCCGGATCGAAGTGGAACGGTGTGATCGCATTGGGACTGGACACGAAAATGAANGCTTGTGGCCGAAGCAGCTCGCCCGTCCGCTTTTCGATAATCGGGTGAAATTCGTCGATTAGCCTGCCGAGCAAGTCGGCGTAGGGCTTTGTTTGCTCCACATTCTTAAGCACCGCCCAGCTATTGGATGTCTCTATGCCGCGAATGGTTTCCCCGATGGAAAGCCCGTTCGCTTCGGGTTTGCCATCCACTCCGATGGGTCCATCGCCACGGTTATATTCTACACTCTGCGCGGGCAATGCCTCGCTCAGAAGCGCAAGCGCCTCCAGCTCCAACAGGGGATGAGAAACAAGCTCGTGCTCCACTTTGTGAGCTTTCTCGGGATAGGACGCCTTGAACGCTTCGCGCGATCGACCGGAAAAAATGCGTCGACCGCCTTTTGATCGACCTTGCAGGGCGCGGGTGAGCTGGTTCACAGGTGGCCTCCTAAGGGTTGGCCAGTTTCGCGGCGTGCGAGCATGGCAAAGATCTTTCGCCGCAGCGCTCCACCAATGCCGATTGAATGGCGTGAGATGGCACGACGCTCTCTCCAGAAGTGGTCGATCATGGGATGGTCATGCGCCGCGCAACTGTCCGCCCATGCAATGGTATCATTGTCGAGCAATGCCAGATTTTCACGTTGCAGCAGGACGCCGGGCGAGAAGCGGGCATAGTCCTCGTCGAACGCAGTCTTGTAAGAGAAAGCCCCTGGCGGAGTGAGAAAATTGGCGAGCATGGCAATCGGCCTGCCATCAAGCGTGAGCGATAGTCGCTCGAGTCGGCCACGCCTCGCTGCACCTTCGAGCGATCGAGTGAAAATTCGCGCGGTGCGCGGGTCGCAATCAAGGGCCGAGCCGTTTCTGCCCTTCCAGCTGCGTTTTTCCAATGCGAGGAACTCACCGATCCACTGCGACAGTCCATCGACATCGTCGTGCCGTTCGACCTCCAGCTTGCCTTCCTCTGCGAGCCGGCGTCGCTGGCGGCGCAATTCCTTGCGCTTCTTGGTCGTAAGAGCCTCATTGAAATAGGCGTCTGGCGTTGCCAAGCTCACCAAAGCGGCGCGTTCTTCGCGCATTACAGTGGCGGCAGGGCGCTGCCACTCAGCTTCACGAATCTCAGCTGCCAACGCAAGGTGGAGAGGGCCGGTGCCGGGCATATGGACGAGATGGAGAAAGAGCGAAAGCTCTGCCCATTGATCGACTTCTTCGAGCAGGTGCGACCAGAACAGCCTTTCGAACCCGGGTGCGACGAGTGGCGCGCCGAAAAAGCAATTGGCATGCGTCCAATTGCACCAATGCGGCAGCGGGTATCCGTAATAACGCAGTTCACGCGTCATCGGCATCAGACCGACCAGTTGACCATCGATTTCGAGCGTCCAGAGCTTCACCGCCCCATCAGGGTCGAATTCCTCCAGCGCAGGCAGCAGGTTCCAGCTTTCGTAGAACGGATTTGGTTCTATTGCCTCCTGCGCCAAGGCATCCCAGGCTGCGACGTAGGCAGGATCGACGAAGGTACGCCAGTCGCGGGCAATCAAGGAAGTCTGTGGTACGTTTGCTGTGGGCGCAGGAGTGCTCCCCCGCAAATGTGCGGGACCGGAGCGTTCAATTGTAAGGTCCGGGCCCATTGTCTTATCGTTAACCCCTGCTTGCAGGCAGCCTAGTGCCCGTAACGAGGTCCCTACGACGTCCGGCGACAAGGATTGGCTAAGCTACAAGGTTAAGAAAAAGCCCTGCCCAGATCGCTCCGGACAGGGCTTCGAATGCCAGATTCGGCAGTTTTCCTTGTTAGGCGACGCCGTGACCAGCCAGTGCCGCGAGCAGAAGCAGCGCGACAATATTGGTAATCTTGATCATCGGGTTCACAGCCGGGCCAGCGGTATCCTTGTAAGGATCGCCAACCGTATCGCCGGTTACCGCAGCCTTGTGAGCTTCGGAGCCCTTGCCGCCGTGATTGCCATCTTCGATGTACTTCTTGGCGTTGTCCCATGCGCCGCCGCCAGCGGTCATGGAGAGCGCCACGAAGATGCCCGAAACGATCACACCGAGAAGCAGTGCGCCAAGAGCGGCAAAGCCGTTCGCTTGGCCTGCAACAGCAGTGATCGCGAAGTAGACAACGATTGGTGCGAGCAGTGGCAACAGCGATGGCAGGATCATTTCCTTGATCGCGGCCTTGGTCACCAAGTCGACAGTACGGGCGTAGTTTGGACGGCTGGTGCCGGCCATGATGCCCGGGTCTTTCGCAAACTGGTCACGGACATCGACCACCACATCGCCGGCAGCGCGGCCAACAGCGGTCATGCCCATTGCACCAAACAGGTACGGGAGCAGCGCGCCGAGCAGTAGGCCGACAATGACATACGGGTTTTCAAGGCTGAAGCTGACTTCAAGGTTCGGGAAGAATTCCTTGAGGTCGGCGGTGTAGGCCGAGAACAGGACCAGAGCTGCGAGACCGGCTGAACCGATTGCGTAACCCTTGGTCACAGCCTTCGTGGTGTTACCAACGGCGTCAAGCGCATCGGTCTTCTCACGAACGCTTTCTTCCATTTCGGCCATTTCAGCGATGCCGCCAGCGTTATCGGTCACAGGACCGTAAGCGTCGAGCGCAACGACCATACCGGCCAAAGCCAACATCGAAGTCGCTGCGAAGGCAATGCCCATCAGACCAGCGAGCTGGTAGGTGACGATGATGCCGACGACGATGACCAGCGTCGGCAATGCAGTCGATTCAAGGCTGATAGCCAGACCCTGAATGACGTTGGTGCCGTGACCGGTTTCCGACGATTTCGCGATGGAGCGAACTGGTCGATATTCGGTGCCGGTGTAGTACTCGGTGATCCAGATAATCAGGCCGGTGATGACCAGACCAACCATCATCGACCAAAAGAGCGACATGCCGGTGAAGGTCTGATCGCCCACGGTATATTCGGTGCCCATGCCCACGGCGTAGTCGGTGGCGAAGTAGATCGCGATTGCCGACAGCAGCGTGGTGACGATGAAGCCCTTGTACAAGGCGCCCATGATGTTCTTGGAACTGCCGAGGCGCACGAAATAGGTCCCGATGATCGAAGTCACGATGCAGACACCGCCGATAAGCAGAGGCAGGCTCATCAGAGCGTACAGGTCAGCAGCGGCAAGGCCGGTGAGCAGCAGAGCGGTCAAGACCATCGTCGCACCAACGGTAACAACATAGGTCTCGAACAGATCGGCAGCCATGCCGGCGCAGTCACCAACGTTGTCGCCAACGTTATCGGCGATTGTCGCAGGGTTGCGTGGGTCATCTTCGGGGATGCCAGCTTCGACTTTACCGACCAGATCGGCACCAACGTCTGCAGCTTTGGTGAAGATACCACCGCCAAGGCGGGCGAAGATCGAAATCAGCGATGCACCGAAGGCGAGGCCGACCAATGCGTCAATGACTTCACGCTTCTCTGCAAGGACAGTGAGGTCCAAACCCATTGGGCCGGTTAGCGCATAGAAGAAGCCCGCAATCGCTAGCAACGCAAGGCCAGCAACCAGCATGCCGGTAACCGCACCTGCGCGGAACGCCACGGTCAGGCCTTCCTGCAAGCCGGTTTCAGCAGCAGCAGCCGTCCGTACGTTTGCGCGAACCGAGATGTTCATCCCGATGAAGCCGGCAACACCCGAAAGCACCGCGCCGATCACGAAACCGGTCGCCGAAATGGCCCCCAGGAATACGAAAACCAGAATAGCAACGATCACACCGACGATGCTGATCGCGGTATATTGACGCTTGAGATACGCTTGCGCGCCCTCTTGCACAGCGCCGGAAATTTCCTGCATGCGTTCATTGCCCGCGCTCGATCCGAGCACCTGGCGGCTGGTGATGATGCCATACAATACAGCGACCACACCCAGCACAATTGCGATTAATACGAGTTCCATGACCCCAGTCGTCCCCTCTCAGAAATAAAAACGACCCGGTTCTGCCGGGCCCGAATAGGTATGCGCGCTAGGGAAAAGCTCGGCGTTCGACAAGCGTAAAGCGGGATTTTTCCCCTTCACGACGCCAAACTCGGCCAATCTGTGGAAAATCGGCCTATTGGTGGAGGTAGCCCAGCCCCTGCGGGTTGGTAATCGCCTCACCATCGACGAACAGCGGGGCGAAGCCTTTGGGTTCGGCGCGTCCGATTTGCGTTGCCGCTACGGGCGGGAAGGTGCCGCCGGGCAGCGTGAACAGCAGTTCGTAATCATCACCCCACGTCAGGCATTCCATACGCCGTTCAACATCGGCGACCGGCACTTTTGCGCTATCAATTGCAATGGAAACCTCGCTCGCATCGGCCATACGATAAATGTCGAGCAGCAAACCGTCCGAGACATCCATCATCGCAGTGGCAAGGGGTGCAAGGTCGTATCCCTCCGCCAGGCGCGCCATCGGGCGGGTGTAGGCAGTCGCGTCATTATCGCTGCCATCGCGTAGAGTTTCGAAGCCAAGCATCGCCGCCCCCAGTGTCCCTGTGACATATACTGCATCACCGATTCGCGCCCCGGCGCGCGAGGGTACGGGTGTGTAAGATGCCTTGCCGATTGCAGTCAGGCCGAGTGTGCGAGCGCCATCTCCAGCGACCGTGTCACCGCCCAGCAGAGGCACGCCGTAATGCGACAGCACATCCTCCAGCCCGGCAATGAAGTCAGTATCACCTTCGCCCAGCACATGGCCAAGCAAGACGCCAATCGGCTCTGCGCCCTTTGCTGCAAGATCGGAAAGATTGGTCGCGACCAGCTTCCACGCCACGTCGGCCATGTCTTGCGAGGGAAGGAAGTGGCGGCCTTCAACCATGGCATCATGCGTAAGGACGAGCGTTTCTCCGCCCATTTCGAGCACCGCCGCATCGTCTGCCAGCCCGCGCGCGGCCTTGTGCAGCGGCAGTTTGCGCAATGCGGCGATAAATTCTGTCTCGGTCATTTGCCCCCCAAATGAAAATTACTAGCTGCGCGTTTCCTTGCCCACTGCATCCAAGATGCCATTCACGAATTTCGCTTCGCGTTCGTCGAAAAANGCGTGGGCGACATCGACATATTCGGTGATCGCGGTTGCCTTGGGCACATCCGTGCGCGCCATTAGCTCGTAAACCCCGCAGCGCAGGATTTGCAGCATGGTCTTGTCCATGCGTGTCAGCGTCCAGCCCTCAGCCAGTTTGTCGCTCAGCGCAGTGTCGATTTCGACCTGGCGTGCGACAACGCCGGACACGATATCGTCGAAGAAATCGACTTCGGCATCTTCATACTGATCGTCCTCGATCTCCTGCCCCAACCGGTGCTGGTGAAATTCATTCAGCAGTTTGGCGAGCGCGGTTTTTTCCATGTGGCGCTGGTAAAGCGCCTGCACGGCAGCGAGGCGCGCGGCGGAGCGGGCACGGGATCGAGAGTTCATATTCATTTGAGGCGCACTTTCACGCTGGCGGCATGGGCGGGAAGCCCTTCAATTTCGGCAAGCGTGGCGGCGGCAGGGCCGATCTCACGCAAAGCGGCATCGTCAAATTCGATAAAGCTGGTGCGTTTCATAAAGTCTAGCACCGATAACCCACTGGCGAAACGCGCGCGGCGTCCGGTTGGCAGGACGTGATTGGGGCCAGCAACATAGTCGCCGACAGCTTCGGGAGTATGGCGGCCCAGAAATACGCTGCCCGCATGGTCAATGCGGGCGAACATGGCGCCGGGATCTGCGACCATCAGCTCGACATGTTCGGCAGCAAGGCGATTGGCGAGCACTGGAGCGTCGCGCATCAAGTCTTCCACCACGATCAACGCGCCGTGATCATCCCAGCTCTTGCGAGCGACACCGCGCGTTTCGAGCTGCGCGCAAAGAACATCGACCGCATCTTCCACAATCTCGGAAAATTCGGCATCATCGGTGATCAGAATGCTCTGGCTGGTCGGATCGTGTTCGGCTTGGCTCAGCAGATCGGCGGCCACCCAATCGGGATCGGATGCGTTGTCTGAAATGACCAGGATTTCGCTCGGGCCAGCAACCATATCGATGCCGACCACGCCGTAGAGCTGGCGCTTCGCTTCCGCGACCCAGGCATTGCCAGGGCCGGTGATCACATCGACCGGATCAATGGTGTCCGTGCCGTATGCGAGTGCGGCGATGGCCTGAGCGCCGCCGATACGCCAGATCTCGTCGATCCCGCACAGATGCGCGGCTGCAAGCACGAGCGCGTTAATCTCGCCCTTGGGAGTGGGCGTGGCCACGGCCAGCCGCTCAACGCCCGCGACTTTGGCCGGGATCGCGTTCATCAGCAGGCTGGAGGGGTAGGCGGCGCGCCCGCCGGGAACATAGAGTCCCGCAGCCTCGACAGGAGACCACTTGGCACCAAGCCGGACATTGGCAGCATCGCGGTAGTCGCGGTTCTGCGGCAACTGGCCCTCATGATATGCGCGAATACGGTCTGCTGCGAGTTGGAGCGCGCTCTTCGTTTCGGGTGCGAGAGCGGCATAGGCTGCTTCGCATTCATCCTTGCCGATGCGCCAGCTCGACGGATCATCGGTCAGCGCGTGCTTGTCGAAACGCATGGTCAGATTGCGCAAAGTGTTGTCGCCATCGCGGCGCACTTCGCGCAGGATTTCCTGCACATCATATGCGACGCTCTCGTCGCTTTCGCGCCGGTCATTGACGAGGCGCGTGAACTGCATCTCGAAATCGTCAGACTTGGCGTTGAGGCGCCGCATCAGGCGGCGTCTTTCAGCATTGCTTTGCGGAAGCTCTCGACCAGATCGGCGACGCGCGGATCGGTTTTCAGCGCGGCGCGGTTGACGATCAGACGGCTGGTGACCTGCATGATCGGCTCTTTCTCGACCAGCCCATTCGACTTGAGCGTCTGCCCGGTTGAGACGAGATCAACAATGCGCCCTGCCAGACCGCTGGACGGGGCAAGCTCCATCGCGCCATTGAGCTTGATGCATTCGGCCTGGATGCCCTGCCGCTCAAAATGACGGCTGGTAATGTTGGGATATTTGGTGGCGACGCGCAGGTGACTGGCATTGCCATATTTGTATTCGACCGGCTTCACCGGCTCAGCAACCGAAAGCCGACACGCGCCAATGCCCAGATCGACGGGTGCATAAAGCTCCGAATAATCGAATTCTTCGATCACATCAGAACCGACGATGCCCATCTGCGCCGCGCCAAACGCCACAAAGGTCGCGACATCGAAGGCGCGCACGCGGAAAATGCGCACCTGCCCGCTTTCATCGGCAAAGCTGAGCGAGCGATCCTTCTTATCGTGAAAGGCAGCTTCGGGCACGACGCCGGCGCGCTCCATCAGCGGCACCGCTTCTTCGAGAATGCGACCCTTGGGGACCGCGAAAATAAGCGGCCCGAAACGTGTATCATTGGTGGCTGTAGTCATCGCCGGGCGATGTAGGGGTGAAGCGGGGAAAGGGCAATGCGTATGGCGTGTGGCGGATGGCGGCGGCCAAGATAATGGTGTGATGGCGATCAAGAGCGTCGAAGAAGCCATCGAATGGCAGGCCAGCCATGCCGAGAATGCGGGCGCGCCCGCAACTGCCCGCATTGTCCGTGCGCTGCTCGCGGTTCTGCAAACCAACACCGCGACGGGTCGCCACATGGCCAGATGGCGAAGGCGAAGTGTTGTTGGCGCAAACCCATCCGCACGGCGCGTGGGTCAAGTGGTTGGGTGCAGATTAATCGCCGGTTGAGGCGAGAAATCCGTCCAATGCCGAATTCACCGCAGCGGGCGCTTCCCACGGGATGAAATGGCCCGCGTCGGCCACGCGCTCCACGCGCAAATCACTCACCCAATCTTTCAGCCTATCGAGATTTGCAGGCAGCAGCGCCTCGTCCTGCATTCCCCANATCACCAGCGTTGGGATTTCCAGCTTAGGGAAAGGCGGGTCTGAATATTCCTTCGGCAGGCCAATCGGCTCGTCCATCGGCGGCACGGCAATGCCGCTGGCGCGGTACCAATTGAGCATCGCAAAGGCGCGGTCGGGATCGGCCCATTGTTTGAATTGCAGCTTCTGCTCTACGGGATCATTGCCGGTTTTCCGTTCAGATGTGAACGCCTTCATCAGCAGGGCGGCGAGCCCGTGTTCACGCACCAGTGCATCGTTCGCAGGATCGCGGAAGGCGCGCATATATTGGCTGGCAGCGCGCTGCGCCTCATCCTCGAACAGCAGGCGCTGGAAAACCGCCGGATGCGGCGCGTTGGCGATCACCGCGCGTGTCACAATACCGCTTGCTTGCCCGAAAGCCGCCACGCACCAAGCCAAAGCGCCGCCCCAATCGTGGCCGACGATGGTGAAATTCGCGACTCCCAACGCATGGGCCAAGCCAAACACATCGCCGATCAGTGACTGCACATCGTAATGCTCAGCCCCCTCGGGTCGCGATGAATTGCCATAGCCGCGCTGGTCGGGCGCGATGCAGCGGAAGCGGTCGCTCAAATGCGCGATCTGATGGCGCCACGTGCGGTGGTTTTCAGGGAAACCATGCAGGAAGATCAGTGCGGGCGCGTCCTTCGGGCCGCTGTCCCACACGTCCAGCGCAATGCCATTGGGCAAGGTGACGCGGGCAAGATCGCTCACGCTCAAACGCCCTTGCTGGGGATGCCGAGCATTTCGATGGTGAACAGCAGCGTTGCGCCGCCGGGTATGGGGCCGCGACCTTGCAATCCGTAGGCAGAGGTGGCGGGGATCACGATTTCTGCCGTATCGCCTATGCCCATGTAAGGAATGGCAATCTGCCAGCCTGAGATGAGCGCCGAGAGCGGGAAGGTCGCCGGTTCGCCGCGCTCAACAGAGCTGTCGAACACTTCGCCCGTGGTAAAGCTGCCGGTGTAGTGAATGGTGATCTCATCCGCGACCACGGGCGCAGGGCCGGTCCCATCGCCCGCAATGCGGCGGAACATGATGCCGCCTTCCAGCCTGTGCCAGCCGTCTGCCGCGTCAAGCGAATGCAGCGCGGCTTGCTGATTGTTGTGCCATTCGATGCTGCTAACAGCGCCGGGTTCGGGCTGAGCGGGCGCGTCCTGCGCGGCCGCAGGTATGGCGAGGGAAAGGGCGGCGATGGCGAGGAGGGTCGTTTTCATAACTCTGCCAGTTAGCGCGGTGATCCCGCCGCGTCACCTTGCAATACTCAGCGCATTCTGACCTGCAGAGCGAGCCGACAAGCTCCCGATCTGCGATTCTTACTGCTCATCCAGCTCTTCATAATGGCGGAAAATACCGTCCTCGCTAAACTCGATCCGGCGTTCGCTGGCGAGATATTCGGCCAGCGGCTCTATCTCCGGCACGATGCCTTGCAGTCCTTCGAGATGCGGCCAGCTGCCCTGCATTTCCTTCATGTAATTGGGGAAGGCATAGTCCAGCCCTTCCATCAGCTGGAACAGGCTGGTGTCGACATGGCTCCATTGCTGGCCAAGGCTGAACGGGCCACCGCCTGCAGCGATCGCATTGTCGAAATGGATCAGAAATTTGGGAATACGCTGGGCGCGGAAATATCCTGCCTTCTCAAAAGCAGCGTCCATCTGGTCGGCATAGAAGAGATCATGCGCGATCGGATGGTGGACGCTGTGCACTTCCTCCACGAAATCGGCGATATCGATCTGCAATTGGAACAGCTGGAGGTCGGTTTCCATCTCGCCAGAACCAAGCCCATGCTTGTCCGACAGATATTGCAACACCAGCGGTGTCTGCCCGACCACAATGCCATCATCTTCGATATAGGGCGGGGCAAAAGGACGGCGACCTTCGAGGCCGTGCATATGCTCCACCAAAGCATCTGCACCCTGTTCGCGCGCCATGTCGGTATAGTCCACTTCGCCCGCTTCGCAGAACAGGCGGATGAATTCACCGCGCCCCGGCAGATCGGGCCAATACCAAAGCTGCGCGCTCACGCGGCTTCTCCCGGCGCACGGCACTTCATCGCAAGAGCATGGACCCGGCCACCCGGAATATCGCCCAGTGCGCCAAGCACCATTCGCTGGCGGGCGAGGCGGTTCTTGCCTTCGAAGGCGGCGCTTTCGATCACGACGGTGAAGTGCGATTCTCCGCTGCCGTCATCGCCCGAATGGCCCGCGTGCTGCGCGCTATCGTTGATGACATCAAGGTGGGTGGGAGAAAGCGCCTCTGTAAGAAGCGTTTCGATTTCCTGTTGCAGTGTTCCGGTCATGCAGTGCGATTTGGGGGTTTCCAACACGCGGCGCAATCCCCATTCAAAGACGTTCATGCGCAATGGACGGTTTCACGGACGCTTTGAAAGCGATGGGCGGGAGTGTGAGCACCCGACCTGCCGCGAGGCGGGCGAGTTTCGTGCGCCAGGCACGCGCGGCAATTCCTTCGACGGGCCGGGCGATTTCCGCTGGTTCTGCCTTGAGCATGTGCGCGAATTCAACGCGGGCTATGACTGGTTTCAAGGGATGAGCACGGACGAGATTTACCGCGCGCAGGCTCCCGGTGCCGATTGGCAGACCGAAATTCCCGCTTTCAGCCCCACAGCGGGCGTCGACGGGATGCCGCGTTGGGCAAACTTTGCCGATCCGCTGGATGCCATCGGCGCGAGAGCTGGCGACATTCGCCGTGCGGCGGCTGGTCACAAGCATGAGAGCTACAGCCGTTTCAGTCCGCGCGAGAGAGAGGCGCTGTCTGCGATGGGACTTGGGCCGAAGTCGGACCGGACAGAGCTACGCAAACGCTATTCCGAATTGGTGCGGCGCTATCATCCTGACCGCAATGGCGGCGATCGGAGCCATGAGGCGCGCTTGCAACGGGTGGTGGAAGCCTATCAATTGCTGCGCGGCGCAGCAGCCTTCGCCTAGAGCTTCTGTTTGAACGCCCAGCGCAGTGTTCCGCCAAGTCCGCCCGTTACCAGTTTGGCAGGCAGCGCAGATAGGCCCGGAGCTTCCAGCCCCAGCATCGTGCGCGCAAAGGGCGGAAGCTGCGCGACCGCAGCCTTGGCGAGGAAGGGCTGGATACGGCCCGCTGCACCGGGTGTCTTGCCTTCCAGAATGAGTGAAGCCACTTCGCGCGCTTCCGGTCCGGCGCGCAATTCTGAGCGCATTTCGCGAAACACCTCCTTCGCCTCCACCTTGCTCTCCGGCACGGGATCGGCACCCAGCTTGCGGGCGATCAGCGCGAACTGGCGGAAATACTCGTCCTGCTCTGCCAGCGGCATCTTGGGCTGAACATGCACCAGCCACGCTTCGAGAAACATCAGCGCTTCGGTCACATGTACCCAAGCCAGCGTTTGGGGGTTGGTGGCGGAATAGGGGGTGCCGTCGGGCAGGGTGCCTGTGACCTGAGCATGGATGCGGTTGACCCGCTTTATGGCCGCTTCAGCATCGTCTGCGTGCCCGTAAGTCGTGACCGCGATAAACCGCGCGGTGCGGCGCAAGCGCCCATGCATATCATCGCGGAAATTGGAATAATCGAGTACGCCGCGCAGCGCATGGGGGTGGAGCATCTGCAACAGCAGCGCGGCCATCCCGCCAACCATCATGCTCACCACATCGGCATGGACCATGCGGATCGGTGTATCCTTGGCAAAGAAAGCCTCGTCAGAGGGCGGGATCGGGGTCTCACCCTTTGCGGTGTCATTGAATGCGGCGCGCACGCCTTGCACCAGCTTTTGCCGGGCGAATTCAACCGGGTCAGGAAAAGGGCGCGGCAGCATCAACGCCAATGTGGGGCAAGGTGACGCATATTGCGAGAGCCTAGCTACCCGGCGGAACCATCGCGCTTTGATATGCTGCGCGCGCCTGTAGCCGCCCCTGGTAAGCCTTGAAGCTATCGCGCGTCGTCAGCGTGCCGAAATTTAGACCCCAATCAACCTGACTGCCGACATAGACATCGGCCATTGTGAAGCGGTCGCCGCAAACAAAGTCATGCGAAGACATCCACTTGTCGAGCATATCGACCACGCGGTCATAACTGCCAAACCCGACTGTCCCCTCCTGTTTGGCATCGGCTGGTTCCCAACCCATCGCCTTGTTCATAATCGCGCTCTCGGCAGGCCCGGCTGCGAAAAACATCCAGCGAAAATAGTCTGCCTTCTCCTCGTCTCGCGGGAGCAATTCGGGCGCTTCCATTTCGGCGAGATAGTGACAGATCGCTGCCGTTTCCGACACGACGCGGTCGCTGCCCTTGGCATGGTGAATGATGGTGGGCAGCTTGCCCATCGGGTTCGCTTCGAGCAGCGCGGCGGGTTTGTTGTCCCACTCGACCATCGCCAGCTCAGGCTCAACGCCGACTTCGGCAAACGCCCATTTGGCAATCAGCGCGCGGCTCATTGGGTTGAAGAATAGCGTGTAGCTGCCCATCAATCCCTCCCGGTGGTGTAGATCGGCTTGAAGCCGCCCCACATCATGCGCTTCCCGTCAAATGGCATATCGCTCATATCCTCTTGCCAGAACGGATCGCTCTGCATTTTCTCGCTCGCAGCATCGCAGGTCGCCTTGTCCGGCCAGATCATCCAGCTGAACACAATCTTCTCGCCGGGCTCCGCTTTGGTGGCCATGCGGAAATCGGTGACTTTGCCGTCGGTAACGTCCTCTTCCCATGACTCGACAATCTCGGTGACGCCATATTCCTGAAATTTGTGCGCTACTCGCATCGCCATCTCGGCATAGGCAGCCTTCTTGTCTTCTGGCACTGCCACCAGGAATCCCTGCACATACATCACTACTCTCCCTCTATACCGTCCCAATACCTTGTTGCAGCGCGCGAGCGCCACGTCTAGGCAGCGCGGCGATGAATGATATGACCAATGCAAGCGAAACCGATGGCACGGTGATGTCCGCGCCCGATACCGAAGTTGACGTGCGTGAGACGTTTGGCATCGATGTCGACATGAAAGTTCCCGCCTTTTCGAAGGCGGACGAGCGTGTGCCCGACCTCGATGAGACCTATGTCTTTGATGCCGATACCACCCTCGCAATCCTGGCGGGCTTTGCGCATAATCGCCGGGTGATGATCCAGGGTTATCACGGCACCGGGAAATCGACTCACATTGAACAGGTCGCCGCGCGCCTCAACTGGCCGACGGTCCGCATCAATTTGGATGCGCATATCAGCCGGATCGATCTGGTTGGGCGCGATGCGATCGTGCTGCGCGATGGCTTGCAGGTTACAGAATTCCGCGAAGGTCTGCTGCCATGGGCTTTGCAGCATCCGGTCGCGCTGGTGTTCGACGAATATGACGCTGGCCGCCCGGACGTGATGTTTGTGATCCAGCGCGTGCTGGAGCAGGCGGGCAAGTTGACTCTGCTCGATCAGAACCGCGTCATCCGCCCTGATCCGCATTTCCGCCTGTTCGCCACCGCCAACACGGTGGGCCTTGGCGATACGAGCGGGCTGTATCACGGCACGCAGGCGATCAACCAAGGCCAGATGGACCGCTGGAATATCGTGGTCGGCCTGAATTATCTGCCTGCTGAGACCGAACGCAAGATTGTCGGCGCGAAGACGACGTTGGGCGATGATCTGGTGGCCGACATGATCCGCGTGGCAGACCTGTCTCGCCAAGGCTTCATGAATGGCGATATCTCCACCGTCATGAGCCCGCGAACGGTCATCACTTGGGCGCAGAATACAGAAATTTTCGGCGATCCCGGCTTTGCCTTCCGCCTCAGCTTCCTGAACAAATGTGACGAGGCAGAGCGGATGCTGGTGGCCGAATATTATCAGCGTGTGTTCGGCAAGGAATTGCCTGAAAGCGTTGTTGCCAAGGCGTAAATGCCTGCCAGCCCTTGCACGCGCCGCATTCCCGTGTAGCAATCATGCCATCGCAAGAAACCTTCTGATGGGCTGATGCTTTCCGTATGACCAAACTTCCTATTCTCGTCGCATTGGCTGTCACCACATTCGCTGTGCCGCTTGCCGCTCAAGAGGCGATGCCCGCGACCGCAGCTGACGCCATCACCGACCGCGCCACGCTGGAAAGCGATGTGCGCGTGCTTGCTGATGATGCGATGGAAGGTCGTGAGGCGGGGACGCCGGGGTATGAGATGGCCGTCGATTTCGTTTCTGACCGGTTCGCAAGCCTCGGCCTGCAACCGGGCGGCGATGATGGGGCGTGGCAGCAGAACTTCTCGCTGGTTCGCCACTCCTCCGCGAGTGATGCGGGGCTTTCAATCGTCGAAGATGATGGCGACCGCTTCAAGGCTGTCTACGGCGATGATTTTGTCGGTGGCGGCTTGGCCAGCGCGGGCGGCGAAGATGGCCGTGGCCGTGTAAATGCGGAGATGGTGTTCGTCGGTTACGGTCTCGATTTGCCCGAATTGGGGCATGAGAGTTTCTCGGACATCGACCTTGAAGGCAAGGTTGCCGTCTGGGTGTTTGACATGCCCGAGGACATGGACCCGCTGCTCGCCATGCATATGCAGCAGGCGGGGGCAGACCGCTTCGCCGCGCAGGGCGCAGTGGGTTCGATCCTGCTGTGGACCCCTGAACTCAGCCTGCTGGTCAATTGGACGCGCGGTCGCAATTTCTTTGCCCGGACCAGTGGCACGACATGGGTCGGGCCTGATGGCTTGGCGCATGACGGTGGTGGCGACATGGAATTCCAGCTTGTCGCATCGCCCGAAATGTCCCGCCAGATCATGTCGGAGCAGGCTTTCGATATGGACGCGATTGAGCAGGCGCAGGCTTCTGACATGGCCGTTATGCCCAGCTTCGATATGGGCGCACGGGCGCGCGTCAGCTACGCCAATCAGCAGGAGCATTTGCTCGACACCAGCAATGTGATCGCCATCCAGCCGGGGACCGATCCATCACTGGCAGACCAATATGTGGTGGTGACCGCGCATCTCGATCACGTCGGGATTGAGCCGGGTCATAGCGACAACAATGACCAGCTGTTCAACGGCGCGATGGACAATGCTTCCGGCGTTGCCACGATGCTTGAAATGGCGCGCCTGTTCGCGGACGAACCGACGCGCCGACCGATCATGTTCGTGGCGTTGGGGGCGGAGGAAATAGGCCTGCTTGGTTCCTCCTATCACGCCGCCAATCCGGGACTGGAGGAAGGTCATTTGGCGGCAAACGTCAATGTCGATATGCCGATCCTTACCTGGCCCTTCAGCGATGTGGTCGCCTTCGGCGCGGACCGGTCCAACCTCTTCCCGCAAGTCAGCGCGGCAGTGGGCGAATATGATCTGAAGCTGGTGCCCGATCCCAATCCCGATGAAGGCTTCTTCTTCCGGTCTGACCAATATTCCTACGTTCAGGCGGGCATCCCGGCAGTCTATGTCGATCTGGGCTTCGGCAATGGCGGTGAGGCGGCGCAGAACGACTTCCTCGGCGCGCATTATCACCAGCCCTCGGACGAAGCTTTCCGCATCGATTACGAACAGCTCGGCCGGTTTGCGGACATTGCATATCTGGTGGCGCGCAATGTCAGCAATATGGATGAACGCCCAGCGTGGTTGGCAGGTGATTTCTTCGGCGATACGTTCGGCGGACCTGTCGTGGGTGAGGAGTAATCAGCGCATTGCGCCGAGCCGGTATTCTTATCGGTTGAGTGAACGCTGATTTACCCACAACACTTATTGCAAATGAAACCAGTCCCGGTAGCATTCAGGTCAGCAACGCGTCCGTGTTGCCAATAATCAAAGAATGTTTGGGGATGTCCATGTTTAAGCAATTCTACGCCGAGTTCGATTCGCTCGGCACTCTCGGCTACGAACATCCGGGACGTGCAGTTGGCCGTGAAGGTAACCTGCCTGTGCTCAACCGCGATTTGATCAAGGTTGATCTCGCGCGTGAAATCGATGTCGATCACTTTGGTATCGACATCGCCAATGCCAAGCCGGACGGTGTTGGTGGCGGTAAGCCGGGCGGCGGAAATGGCGGCGGCGGCGGCGGCGGTGGCGGCAATGTGCCCGATCCTTACATCAGCGGCCCAGCTGATGGGACTGCTGGCTTCAACATCAAGATCGTCTTCGAAGGTGAGTGGAGCGCTGCGCTTTATGACATCTTTGTTGCGGCGGCGGATTTTTACACGGCGCTGATTGTGGGCGATCTGCAAGACGTGACCGTGACCAGTGGCCGCGGGAGGAATCGGACGACGACAACGATCGACGATATCGAGATCACAGCGTCGCTGATCACAATCGATGGTTCGGGCGGAGTGCTGGGCCGTGCCGGTCCGACCGCAGTGCGCACTGACACATCGCTGCCCGCGACCGCGATCATGGAATTCGACATCGCCGATGCCGACGCCTTTACAGCGGCTGGTCTGTTCGACGATATCGTGCTGCACGAAATGGGCCATGCGCTTGGCTTCGGCACGATCTGGGATCGCCTTGGCCTCATCAATCCCGACAACACGTTTGGCGGCGCTCTGGCGCAGGCCGAATCGCTGGCGGAATTCGGTACGAGCGATATCGCTATCGAAACCGATGGCGGGCAGGGCACGGCGTTCGGCCACTGGGATGATGAGACCTACACCAATGAACTGATGACCGGCTATATCTCTGACCCCAACTATTACAGCTATATGAGCGCCGCATCCTATGGCGATCTTGGCTATGAATTGAATTCCAACTTCCGCATGGTGGTGGACGAATTGAACACCGCCTGATCTCGCGTCAAAATTGCAATTCAAGAACGGAGCGGGTGCCTGGTGCATCCGCTCCGTTTCTTTGCCCTGGCCATATGACAAGACTCTGCGCGAGCGAACTCACCTGCTATTCAGCATGAGACGTGCAGGAAGTGAATCGTGTCGATGCCAGTAGCCGGATGGGGCCAAATGCCAGATTTTCGCTCGCAATTACTGTATTGCATTGCTAATACAGTTGGGTGAGCAGAATGTGGCGTAATCCTTTTTCCCGGCGCAAGCGGGACAAACAAGCGGACAATTGGTCCGAGCGCGATCTGGCGCTTGAGAACGCCCCTTGGTCTCCACTGCATGGTCTCGGCGACGATGATGAGCCGACGCGCGTTCTGCCATCAGGGCACTATCCGCCTGGCCAATATCCCCCGCCTGCACATCGCCGTAGTGGTTGGCGGCGTTTCCTGCCGGAGCGATTGCAGGGCCGTTCATGGCTGTGGTGGATCAGCCGCTGGATCGCCGGGATCCTTATGCTGTTTATCGTGCTGGTTGCTTATCTTGCCATCACCGCGCCGCTTAACAAATCACTGCAACCGATTGCTCCGCCGCAAATCACGCTGCTCGCAGCCGATGGCACGCCGATAGCGCGCAATGGCGCGATGGTGGACGAGCCTGTGCTGGTGGCGGATTTGCCCGATCATGTGATTGATCCATTCCTCGCCATCGAAGACCGCCGCTTTTTCAGCCATTGGGGCGTCGATCCGCGCGGCGTGGCGCGAGCTGTGTGGACGGGCCATGGTGGCGGTTCGACGATCACCCAGCAGCTTGCCAAGTTCACTTTTCTCACGCCCGAACAGACGTTGACCCGCAAGGCGAGAGAGGCGCTGATCGCCTTCTGGCTGGAGGCATGGCTGACCAAGGAAGAGATTCTCGAACGCTACCTTTCCAACGCCTATTTCGGCGACAATATGTATGGCCTGCGCGCGGCCAGCCTGCACTATTTCTACCGCCACCCGGAGAATTTGCGCCCGGAACAGGCAGCGATGCTGGCGGGCCTGTTGCAAGCGCCCAGCCGTCTGGCACCAACGCGCAANCCNGANCTTGCTGCGGCGCGGTATGAGTTGGTGAAAGGGGCCATGGTCGCGGCNGGCTATATTTCGCAGGAACAGGCCGATGCCATGGATGTGCCTGCACTGGATGTGCGCACCAGCTATGATGTGCCGACCGGCACCTATTTTGCGGACTGGGCATTGCCCGAGGCGCGCCAGCTTTCCGAGGTAAATTATTCCCGTCAGACGCTGACCACGACGCTCGATTCCCAATTGCAGGGCATTGCTCGTCAGGTGATCGACCGCGCGCAGCTGGGCGATGCGCAGGTGGCGCTGGTGGCAATGCGCACCAATGGCGAAGTTGTCGCGATGATTGGTGGGCGCGATTATGCCGCCAGCCCGTTTAACCGCGCAACACAGGCTCGCCGCCAGCCGGGATCGACGTTCAAGCTGTTCGTATACCTCGCTGCCCTGCGCGCAGGCTGGAGCCCGGACGACACAATCCCCAACACCGAATTCACACAAGGCAGCTATCGTCCCGGCAATTACAATGGTCGCTATTCGGACGAACTCACCTTGCGCGAAGCGTTCGCCCAATCCTCCAACGTGGCTGCCGTGCGGTTGTTCAACGCGGTTGGCAGCGAAGCGGTGATTGAGACGTCGCGCGAATTGGGTGTCAGCTCGCCCATGCCTCAGGGTGATCCATCGCTCGCGCTGGGCACATCGAGCATGACGCTGCTGGAACTAACATCGGCCTATGCTGCAATTGCCGCCAATTCTTTCCCGATAGAGCCGCGCGCTTTTCCGCAGGAGGAAGATGGCTGGCTCGACTGGATGTGGAATGGGCAGGGCAGTTTTTCCGGCCGCGATCATGCTGACATTGAGGAATTGCTGCGCTCTGCCATCAATGACGGCACGGGCCGCGCGGCGACGCTTTCCATCGCCAATTACGGCAAGACCGGCACCACGCAGAACAATCGCGACGCGCTGTTTGTCGGTTATGCTGGCGATTTGGTGGTGGGCGTATGGATCGGCAATGACGACAATTCGCCGCTTGATGGCGTTTCTGGTGGCGGGCTTCCCGCGCGCATCTGGAGCCAGTTTATGCGCGGCGCACTGGGTGCCAAGGCGGCTCCGCCACGCCCGACGCCTTCGCCTGATCCGTCAGGCCCGGTGAAGCCGTTGGACGTTCCTGAACTGGAAGACATTCCCTTGGGAGAAGGCCGCAGCATCATCATTCGTGATGGCGAACCGGTGCTGGTCACCGATATCGATGGCGTTCCGATTGAAATCGGCGTGCGCGACGGTGATTTCTCGTTCGAGATCGACGAGGAAGCGGTCGAGCGTCGGTTGGAAGAAGAGTTTGAGCGTCAAGGGGAACCGGTGCCTTAGTCGCGACCTTCCAAAAAACCGTTCGTCCTGAGCCTGTCGAAGGACATTGCGCAAACGCCCTTCGACAGGCTCAGGACGAACGGGTGGTGGTTGCCTTCTAGCCGTGCGGCGTAACGAGATATTTCTCGCCCGTCTTCATCTGGGCATAGTCCATGATCGCATCTTTGGTCAGCATTTCCTCCAGCCCGACGCGGGTCTTGTAAGAGCTGGCGAAAGTGGTCGTCAGACCGCTGACGATCCGCTGGCGCAGACCCATCAGCGTGGGCATGTCGCANCTCGCAAGGAACGGCATCAGCAGCCAGCCAGAGACTGTCCAGCCGAAGCCATAGCTTGGCGTCAGGATCGTCGGCGAGAGNTCNAGNCGGCCATANATATACATCTTCTTCGGCTGATCAGAACCATAGCGGCTGTANTCGGTCATCTTGGTTGCTGCGACCCGCTCCATGGCGCGCAGGCAAGTATCGGACGTCTGGCCGCCGCCGATGGGATCATAGCCGAGATAGGCGCCGGTTTCTCCGATCGCTCCGGCCAACTGCTCTTCAAAATCATCGTCGGAGGAGTTGACCACATGGCTCGCACCCTGTCCCTTCAGCAGCGCTGCCTGCTCATCGCGCCGCACGATATTGACCAGCGCCATGCCATCTTCCTGACAAATGCGGTTGAGCATCTGGCCGAGATTTGATGCAGCAGCGGCGTGGACAATCGCACTATGTCCCTCGCGTTTGGCGGTTTCGACAAACCCCAGCGCAGTCATCGGGTTGACGAAGGAACTTGCGCCCTGTTCTGCGGTGTGATCGCCGAGCGGAATGCACATCATCGCATCGGCCAGCGCATATTCGCCAAAAGCATTGCCCGGCACGCAAGCGACCCGCGCGCCCATCATCGCCTGCGCCATCTCGCCGTCGCCCGCTGCGACAACCGTTCCTGCGCCTTCATTGCCGACCGTCTGCGGTTTACCGTGCCGCGCGGCTTGCCCTGCGGCGATTTTGGGATGCAGTTGCATTACGATCTTGCCGGATGAATATTCCGCGTTTTCCAGATCGGCGCCTGCCGTCATCAGGAACAGGTCAGATGGATTGATCGGCGCCGCTTCCATTTTCACCAGCACCTGATTGCCAGTGGGGGCCGGAAAGTCCTTTTCCTCCAGCGCGAGGGTCATTTGTCCATCGGAATTGAGTGTCGATACGAGTTGGCGTCCACTGGTGGTCATTTGGAATTCTCCTGTTGGTCATCCGCATAACGCGCGGCGACGAAATAAAGGCCCTGCGGCGGGGCATTGAGGCCGAGCGCTGCGCGGTCCTGTGCCGCCAGCGCCTCACCCACTTGCTTCACGCGCCATGTTCCTTGACCGACGAGTGACAGGCAGCCGACCATCGAGCGTACCTGATGGTGCAGGAAACTGCGCGCCGCTGCCCGGATGATGACCGCATCACCCTCGCGCGAAACGTCCAGAGTGTCGAGCGTCTTGACCGGATCGGCGGCCTGACAATGGGCGGAGCGAAAGGTGGTGAAATCATGCTGCCCGACCAGCGCCTGCGCGGCCTCATGCATCGCATCTGCATCGAGCGGGCGGGCGATGTGCCAGGCGCGACCCTTTTCCAGCGTAAGCGGAGCACGGCGGTTGCGGATGCGGTATTCATAGCTGCGCCCAACGCACGAAAAGCGTGCGTGCCAATCCTCCGGCCTAATCTCGCAATGGGTAATGGCGACGGGCTCCGGGCGCAGATGGGCGTTGAGGGCTTCCATCAGGCGGAATGGCTCGAATGGCTTGTCGATATCGAAATGGCTGCGCATGGCGAGCGCATGGACACCGCTGTCCGTCCGACCTGCGCTGTGTAACGTCACTTTTTCGCCCGTTAGGCGCTTCGCCGCATCTTCGATGCTTTGCTGGACGGAGGGTGAGTTATCCTGTCGCTGGAGACCGCAAAACGGGCCGCCGTCGAACTCTATGGTGAGTGCGAAGCGAGTCATGTGAGACGCATTCCCGACGGAACCGGATTGCCGCGGAGGAAGTCCTCTGCGCTCATTGCAGGCTTGCCGGCGCGTTGCAGGGTTAGCGGGCACAGCGCGCCTTCTCCGCACGCGATGGTCAGGCGGTCATCCAGCACGGTTCCTGCTTCGCCAGCGCCTTCTGTGACTTCAGCCAGCAGCAGTTTCACCCGCTCGCCATCCAGCAGGAACCAGCTTCCGGGGAAGGGGGCAAAAGCGCGAACTTCGCGTTCCAACACCTCGGCGGGTTTGGAGAAATCCAGCTTCGCCTCGACCTTGGCTATCTTGGGAGCGTAAGTTGCGAGGGCATTGTCCTGCATTTCCGGTGCCAGATCATCGAGCCGTGCCAGTGCCTCGACCATCAGCCTTGCGCCCATCGCGGCCAGTTCATCGTGCAATTCGCCCGTGGTTTTGCGCCCAATCGGCACTGCGCCTTTCAGCAGCATAGGCCCGGTATCAAGGCCCGCCTCCATCTGCATGATGGTGATGCCGGTCTCCTCATCACCCGCCTGCACTGCGCGGTGAATCGGCGCGGCCCCGCGCCAACGTGGCAGCAGCGAGCCGTGGACGTTGAGACACCCATGCGTGGGCGCATCGAGGATTGGTTGCGGGAGCAGCAGACCATAGGCCGCCACCACTGCGACATCTGCCTCCAAGGCAGCGAAATCCGCTTGCGCTTCCTCGTTCTTCAAACTGGNGGGGTGGCGGACTTCGGTCCCCAGTTCCTGCGCGCGGGCATGAACGGGCGAGTGGCGCTCCTGCTTGCCGCGTCCAGATCGGCTAGGCGGCTGGGTGTAAGCGGCCACGATGTCATGCCCCGCTTCGACCAGGGCATTAAGCGTTGGCACGGCGAAATCCGGCGTTCCCATGAAAACTATGCGCAAGCTGCACCTTCCTATCCGTTGCGCGCCGCCCTATCTGGCGTGACATGGCATCGCAAGAGATCGAGAATCTGGCATCCGCCTTGGCTCGCCTGCCCGGCCTTGGACCGCGTTCCGCGCGGCGGGCGGTGTTGTGGCTGGTGAAGCACCGTGAGACCGCGCTCGATCAGGTTCTGGATGCCTTGGGTGCCGTTCGGGACAGGTTGGTCGAATGCCACACCTGCGGCAATGTCGACACGCAAAATCCGTGCAGCATCTGCGCCGATCCNAAGCGCGACCAGAAGAGCATTTGCGTGGTGGAGGATGTCGCCGATCTGTGGGCGCTGGACCGCGCGCGGTTGTTTACTGGGCGATACCATGTGCTTGGCGGCAAGCTGTCTGCGCTTGATGGTGTACGGCCCGAGGACTTGGCAATCGACCATTTGCTAGGCCGCGTAGAGCAGGGCGGGGTGGATGAGGTCGTGCTTGCCATGAACGCAACTCTCGAAGGCCAGACCACGGCCCATTACATAGCCGAGCGTTTGGAGGATTTCCCTGTCCGCATCACCCAACTCGCACACGGTCTGCCCGTGGGCGGAGAGCTCGATTATCTCGACGAAGGCACGTTGGCGCAGGCGCTGAGAGCGCGGCGTCCTCTCTCTTAGCCCACCCCGCTGCGCCTAAGCTTCACTGCGTTCGGCAAGTCTCGCTCCCCTCCGGCATGCGGGAGGGGGTGGGGGTGGGCCAGCGGCGTTGAATAGTCTGTCTTACAGAACTATATTACGCCTCATGGCTATCCGTGAAATCCTTGAAGCGCCGGACCCCCGGCTGAAAATCGTCTCGTCTCCGGTCGAAAAGTTCGACGGTGACCTGCAAACGCTCGTCGATGACATGTTCGAGACGATGTATGCCGCGCACGGAATTGGCCTCGCCGCGATTCAGGTGGGTGAACCGATTCGCCTGCTGGTGATTGATTTGCAGGAAGAGGACCCGGATGCAGAGCCGGAAGAGTGCGAGCATGACGGCACCAAGCACACGCATCAGCCGGTCATCAACGACCCGCGCGTATTCGTGAATCCGGAAATTCTCGACCCGAGCGAAGACACCGGCACCTATCAGGAAGGCTGCCTGTCGGTCCCCGATATCTACGCCGATGTCGAACGCCCCGCGCGCTGCCGAGTGCGTTGGCACGACCTTGAGGGCAAGCAACACGAAGAAGAAATGACCGGCATGCTGGCGGTGTGCATTCAGCACGAAATGGACCACCTCAACGGCATTCTCTTCATCGACCANCTCAGCCGCCTGAAGCGCGGCATGGCGCTGAAGAAATTGGCGAAGGCGCGAGCAGCGTAGTTTCAGCCCTCAAGCGCCGGGCGCGCGCCATCCGGCGCGCTTGGCTCCTCGCAAACGCTCGGGCGGCCGGTCGGCCTTGCGACACCTTCGGTGCCGGTCGGCCTTGCGACACCTTCGGTGCCGGTTGCCTCTGCATCGGACACAAAAAGGGCCGCTCCATCGGAGCGGCCCTTTTCGTTTCTGTTATCGAAAACGTCTATCAGGCAGCCGCAACCTGCGGGCGAACCTTCGGGATCAGCACGAAGGCCAGCAGATACAGCGCGCCCACCACAATCAGCAGATTGTTGTAGCCGGTGAACAGCGCGGCATATTCCAGGCACCCGCCAAGGATCGTGCCGAGCAGGTTCACTGCGAAGGCCGAGCGCGCATCGCCGCTTTCCCGGAAACGCTTGGAGAAGGCCACATTGGCGATGAAGATCGGCACGAAGGCGAGCATTGTCGCTGCCACCAGACGCGGGCCGAAGGACATGGCCAGCAGCCATTCTTCAGGGATGAAGAAGGCGGCCACCAGCGAAGCCAGCATCGCGGCATAGCACCAGCCGATTGGCGGGGTTTTGAACTTGCGGGTGTATTCCACCGCGCACAGCACCACGATCAGCACGCCGCCGAACACCAGCGCATTCACAAACCACGTCGTGCCAAACAGCAGCGCGAAGGTCGCGATGTTCTTGGTTTCCAGCAGCATGAAGGCGGCACCCATGAAGAACAGGTCCGCATAGGGACGCATTTCGCGCAAAGGACCGCCCAGCGTGCGCACCGTCAGCAGCGATGCGCCAAGGATCAGGCCCAGCGTCACGATGTAGAGCGGCGGGAAGTTGTCGCCCTTGAAGTAGATGAACGGCGAATTGTCGTCAGCGGGAGCCATGTCGGCTTCGCTGCTGACTGGCTGCCAAACACCATTACAAGATTGGTCAGCAGGCGTCAGGCCCACGGTTATCACCGCCTGCGCGCCGTCGAATGTGTCGACACATGGCGTGTGGCCAAAAGCCGTCGCGGCGGTGTTCGCCAAACGATCAATCAGCCAGTCNTCGCGGTAGTAATTGTACATCGCGAAATTGCCGCCCTCGTTCAGGTGCGAACGAACCGATNCCAGCGCCTCTTCGGTGAACAGGAAGCTTTCGAGACGGATCTGNGAGGCACCGTTNACCAGCGTCAGGCTGTCGGGCAGGGCGAACAGGATGAAGTCATAGGTTTTGTCGGTGCCTTCAAGGAAGGCGCGTCCGTCATTGATATGGCGGGTGACGCGCGGGTCCTGATAGGGCTGATCGATATTGTTCTCGACCCCGATTTCCATGATGCGCGGATCGATATCGACCGCATCAACGCTGCGCGCTCCGTTCTGCAAGGCAACGGCAACGTCCGAACCCGAACCAGCACCGATAATCAGCACATCGCCCAACTCGGCCGCAGCACGGCGTTCATAAGGCGTGAAATAGATCGAATAGCCCATCTCGCGGCGCAGGCTGTTGGGTGCCATCACCTGATGCGGCACGCCATTGGCGCGGATTTTCAGCACGCCATCGATTGGCGGATCGCTTTCGAGCGTCTGAATCTTGTAATAGGGCGACCAGCTGATGCTGTCGTCAGTGCTCTCATTGAAGAGGATGACGAGCAGCGGAAGCGTCCATGCGATCATCGCGATGCGGCGTCTTTTCTCGGACAGGCCGACATACAGGACGCCTGCCAATAAGCCCCAGACGATGCTGGGTGCGTGCATGAAGCTGAGCGCCGAAAAGGCGACGATGCCCGCCAGCGAACCGATCAGGTCCCAGCGATAGGCTTTGAGCGGAGTGAGCTTGGCAAAGCAGCGACCGACCAGTTCGGCAGGTCCGGCAAGGATCACCGCGACAAGGCAGAAGATCAACGGCAGCGCGAGCCAAGCGGGCGGCCCGCCCAGTTCGAGCGCGGTGAAATAGATGATGTCCCCGCCTTCGCGCTGGATGCTCATCGGATAGCGAATGACGCCGATGGTGAGCAGAGTGAGCAGCGGCAGCGACCACGGCCAGATCGACCAGCTCTTGCGGCTGATCAGGAAACCTGCGCCAATGCCAAGGAAGCTCCCCAGCAGCACGAAATTGGAAAAATAGGACAGGTGGACAACGTTGGAACCAAGCCAGCGAATAAGCACCAGTTCAACAAACAGCATCAACGCGGCTGACAGCACGAGGCGGGTGGCAATCTTGCCCTCGCTCTCGACACCTGCGTCCCCGGCTGCGCCTTGTTCGGAATTTCCGGCCAGCGCTGCCGGGTTGTTTTCTGCAATGTCCACGGACAAGTCCCCTGATTAGTTTCACGCTCGCTCTAGGGTGGCTATGGTTAAGAACGTATAAACCGTAGCGATCGGAGCGGCGCTTGGGGATTTGGTCCGGCGAGCACTTGCGATGAGCTGCGTTCCAGCTATGTTCCCGCCATGGACACTACCGCTATTCTCCTCATTCTCGCCGCGCTGCTTGTGGGCGCAATTCTCGGCTGGTTTGTCGGCTCGCGCCCGGTGGCGGAGCTGAAGGAGCGGCTCTCCACCCGTGAGGCAGATACGAAGGAGCTGGATGAGAAGTTCCGCAAGGCCATCGTCGATCTGGAAGGCGCGAGTGTTCGTGCGGAGAAGGCCGATGCGCTGGGTGAGCAATTGGAAACCGTGCGGTCCGACCGCGAGGGTTTGCGCGCTGAACTGGCTACGCTGAAGGCCGATGCCGCCAATCACGAAAAACAGCTCAATTTGATGAAAGAAGCGCGCGAGGAATTGATGACGCAATTTCGCGCTGCGGGCAGCGAAGTGCTTTCGAAAGCGCAGGAAAAGTTTGTCGCCGATGCCGCTGAACGGTTTGGTCACGCTGAAAAGGCGAACAAGGAAGCGGTCGCCAATCTACTCAAACCAGTGAACGACCGTCTGCTGAAATATGAAGAACAGGTCGGTTCGCTTGAACGCCAGCGCACGGACGCCTTTGCCAAGCTGCATCAGCAGATTGAGACGATGCGGCTGGGGCAGGAAGAGGTGCGGCGTGAGGCTCAGCGGCTCGGCAATTCGCTCACCAATGCGCCCAAGGCGCGCGGGCGCTGGGGAGAGCGGGCCTTGCAGAACCTGCTCGAACAATGCGGGCTGGCTGAGCACACCGACTTCCATCTCGAACAATCGATGGAAACCGATGAAGGCCGGATGCGGCCCGATGCCATCGTCAATGTGCCGGGCCAGAAGAAACTGGTGATCGACTCCAAAGTGTCGCTCAACGCTTATCAGGCCGCGTTCGAGGCCGATGATGATGAGGAGCGCGCGCGGCATATGACATTGCACGCAAAGAGCATGCGCAATCATGTGCAGACGCTCGGCGCGAAAAGCTATCAGAGCCAGTTCGAAGAAGCGCCAGACTATGTGGTGATGTTCGTGCCGGGTGAACATTTTGTCGCCGCCGCGCTGGAGGCGGATCCGACCTTGTGGGACTATGC
>JGI24025J20009_10000419_pt1 | contig 33057 bp, 29 predicted proteins | sample Cruoilmetagenom3_FD_20009 | JGI IMG/M metagenome (IMG submission 20009) | reverse complement strand
TGCCTATGACAGTGATGATGATCCCTTAAACATCACCCTGCGGATAGATTTAGGTGATTGGGAGCCCGTGGGCCTCTTTATGGCCCCGCCCTATATCAGTTGGAGTTATCACTGGAATACCTCCCTGGTGTCTAATGGTAATCACACCATTACTGTACGAGCTCATGATGGCCAAGATTATAGCGATCCCCTGACCCCGGTAACAGTTATTGTACACAATATCTACACCTTGGTTACTATTTCACCCATCAGCCAGGTTATCGATCCTGATGATACCTTCACGGTGAATATTACGATTACTCCCCATATACCCATCATGGGGATTCAATGCAATCTTTCCTTTAATTCCACCCTTCTCCAAGCCAATGATGTATCCATGGGAAACCTTTTTGAGGGATATAACACCTATTCTGAGCCGGGAATAATAGATAACACCAATGGAACCATATCCAGGATTATATCAGCCATCTATTTATCAAGCACAGGAACTAGCTCACCGGGGACATTTTCCACCATAACATTTTCCTCACTGGGTATACCCGGAATGTCTCTTCTTGAGCTAACAAATGTGATCATTGTGGATGAACAGATAGAGCCTGTTTCATTACAACTACACAATGGCAGTGTCACCATTTTAGCAGATACTCTCCCCTCAGACATAAACACTATAGGGTTTACCCCGGATCATCCCTCATCGGGAGGATATGTAAATATTACCTGTAATGTGACCGATAACCGGGGTGTGGACACGGTTAAACTTAATATAACCGGTCCCCCGGGCTTTCAATCACTCAATGTCACCATGGACAAGGGAAGTTATTATTATAACACCACCTATGCTCTCCCAGGATCGTATTCTTTTTTCATTTGGGCTAATGACACCAGTGGCAATGTAAATATTTCACAGATATACACCCTTGAAATCAGTGATTACATGCAGTCACATGTAAGCTTCAGCAATCTTAGTGTACTCTCCCCTGACTTACTCGTTGGTGACCGGGTGAATCTGTCTATGAATGTTACCAATACTGGTGAGAGAGGAGGAAATATGACCCTGTTTTTGTATGTGAATGACTCCCTTCAACCCGGGGTGAATACCACGGTATGGCTTGATGCACATGAGACAAAACAGGTGTCACTGATGAGTCATCCTTTGATGAATCCAGGGATATATACAGTGACTGTGGGCAATAAAACCAGTCCTGCAGAAGATTTTGAACCGCTAGTTATAACTGTCCGTGTACCCCCCATGTTTAGCTTTACTAACCTTAGTATTAAGCCTGGCATAATCCTTTTACGGGGTGCCTCGCCAACTATTTATGTGAATGTCACCAATAGTGGTAATATGGGGGGAAATGTGACCGTGTTTTTGTATGTAAATGACTCCCGTCATTACGGGTGTAATACCACGGTATGGCTTGATGCACATGAGACACAACAGGTGTCACTGGAAAGTCATCCCTTAATGAATCCGGGGGTATGTACGGTGACTGTGGGAAATAAGACCAGTCCCGTAGAATATCTTGAACCACTGGTGATAACCATCCGTAAGCCTCCCCAGTTTACTCCTGAATCTCTTACTATCTCCCCCCAAACGATTTTACGGGGTGAATCAGTCACTCTTCACGTTAATGTGACAAATAATGGTGACATCGATGGCTATGCCACCATATTTTTATATATCAATGACACCCTGCATCATAACTGTAACCGGACCGTGTTTATACAGAGTGGGGAGACAAAAACCATTATCCTAGTGGTTCACCCCCTCATGACTCCAGGTATATATAATGTGACAGTGGGTAATGCGACCAGTCCCGCCCCAAATCTTGATCCTGCGTTGGTAACTGTCCTTATGCCCCCCACCTTTATCTATGCAAACCTCAATGTAACACACAGTGATGTGCCATTGGGTGCTGCATCTAACATGAGCGTTACGGTAACAAATATTGGTGATATTAGGGGAAATATCACTGTTTTCTTGTACATTAATGGATCTATTCATTATGGATGTAATAGGACACTTTCACTTGATGCAAACGAAACACAAACCATCAATTTCAGTGTTCATCCACTCATGGTTCCGGGTGTGTATAATGTGAGTGTGGGAAACGAGTCTGGGCCCAGTCCTGATCTTGATTTGGTATCAATTCAGGTCACTGACTCCATTCCCCCAGAGATAACAAATATAGACCTATTTGCTCCTGTTCAAATGCCGGGGGGATGGATTAATATTTCAGCCATCATCACTGATAACCATCACATAGACCAGGTGTTTCTTTATATGACCTTGCCCAATGGCAGCAAGAAGAATTATTCCTTACTGGAAAATAAAACAGATAATACAACCTATTACTTCAATAAGACCTATCACGTAACCGGTCACTTCACTTTCTATATCGGGGTGCAAGACCCCTCGGGAAATCACATAAATTCAAGCCTTTACCATTTTTGGTTCTATGAAACAACCCAGAGTGAAATAATCACCACTGGAGAAAACACGATTGATGTATCCCAAGAAACCGGTATGCTCTTACACATTAATTCCACATCAAATACCACCGTAACTATCTCTCGTTATCCCTACAATCCTTATCCCAATGTAACCCAAGAGTTGGGATTGGTACCCCTCTTTCCGGAATTAAACATTGCCAATACCACCGCCATTGAGTGGCCCATTAATCTTACTCTCTTTTTCACCAGTGATGATGTGATAAATAGCAGCATGAACACCAGTCAATTATTGGGTATATTTTATTGGAATAAAACAGCCCAGTCTTGGCATAAGTACTCACACACCGGGGTTAACCTAACAGAATTTAATGGATACAATGGATCCAGTTGGGCCCTGGCTGATCATCTTACCACCCTGACCATTGGGGGAGATATCATGCCCCCAACTCTCACCATAACCCATGGCCCCATGGGGCAAATCACCGATACTGATATCTTGTTTGAATGGATGGGAAATGATGATTATACTCCCCTATCACTTGTGGAATACCAATATAAGCTAGAGAGCTATGAGGCATCCTGGTCACCCTGGGATACAGCAACAAGCAAAAATTATTATGATTTACCCGGGGGAGCCTATACATTCTATCTACAGGCACGTGACAAAGCAGGCAATATTGCCACTCCCCTCACCCGGTCATTTACTGTCCCCGTGAATAAACCCCCTGTTGCCAACTTTACATGGACACCCAAAGAACCCACTGATTTGGAAACTGTTACCTTCCTTGATCTTTCAGAGGATCCTGATGGATCAATCATTAATTGGACCTGGGATTTTGGGGATGAAACCATCGCTTATGGAAAAAATATTGACCATCTATACACCATAAATGGAATCTATATCCTAACCCTGGAAGTAAAAGACAATGACCAAGAAACCAATGCCATCCAGAAGGTCATTGAAATCTTTAACGTGGAGCCCAGTGCCTTGTTCAATTATTCCATTGATGACCGTACTGTCTCTTTCACTGATCAATCCAATGACACTGATGGTACCATTACCTCATGGTATTGGGAATTTGGTGATAATCATTATTCTGTAACATCCAATCCCATCCATACCTACGAAAAAGTGGGGACATACACAGTAAGTCTCACCGTCACAGATGATGATATGGATAGTGACACATATACTACCACAATCACCATAGAAAAGGAGGGAGGTATACCTGGATTTGAACTACTTACTCTACTAGGGGCACTCATCATAATCTATTTTTATAGACGAAAATAAAGAAACCGCCTCCTACAATTATATCCCCCTTTGGATAAACGTGCATACTCTGGAAGTCTAAATCAAATTCAATCCTTGTTCTTTTCCATGGTTCACCACTCTTTGGTATTCCGTTCTAGATACTGGCCGGGCAATGTCCCCATACTGGGTTGCTTTATAGCAGGGCCTGTATTGAGCCATAATATTTACCAAGGCATGGGGAATATTATCCGCAATCCAGTCCAACACCGGAAGAGAACAACAATCAATATGATTTGGTAACACCAGATGCCGGACAATAATCTCTCCCTGGTCATAGGCTATAAGGTGGTTACGACTAATAATCTCCCAATAGTTATCAACATCTGATAATCTTTGTGCACACCTGTCATTTCCAAACTTAAAATCAGTTAAGTATACATCCATGACATCACATAGCAGCTTCATTGTTTCCTGGGAACAATACATGTTTGAATTCCACACTTGGGGAATATTTACTTTGCAGTATCCCAGGACCTGGAAAATATAGGAAAGATTGGGTGTAGGCTCACCACCCACCCAGTTAACATTTATCCCTCCTGATGCATCAATTTTACCAGCTAATCTCTCAGGCTCAATATATCTCCCGCAGATCTTTTGGGATATATCCCAATTCTGGCAAAACACGCACCTAAAAGTGCATCCCGAAAAAAAAATAGTATAGGAGGGCACAAGAACATGTTCCTCCCCATAATGAAGAAACTCAGAAGCAATTTGTGACCGGGATACACCACACTCTCCCTCCATTTTTGTTCTATCACTGCCGCATCGTCTTTCACACAAATGACATTTGTGCACTATTTTTTTAGCAATAAACATTTTTAAATCCAAAAGAGAAGAATCCATCTTTTTATGGTAGCCATCATGGGAGCTGTCATGTATATTCCAAAGAGTTCCTAAATTATCACCTCCCTCAAAGTCAACAGGAATAGTTTTACAGCTAAGATACTTACTTTTCTGTTTTCCCTCAAGAATGGCAGTATAACGCGGCAATTTATCCATTTTTTTTGAAACGTTATCCATCACTGCATCATTTTTTTATAATCTCTTTATAGGGTTCTGTCTCAGAGAAAATTTCCCCCTGAAATTTATAGATCTTTACATTCGGGTCAAGCCAGGCATAAGGTGGCAAACCTGCTTTTAAGCAGGTATGAGAAAGAAATTCATTAACATCCCACTTCCACTCAAGGGGAACCTGGGGTAAAAGCAATCCCTTATAATTGTTCTTTTCCACAATTAAGCCATCTTTCCCCACCTCCACAAACTGGGGATACTCTCGTGGATGGTTTACCTTTATTATTTCAGGAGGGGTTAATACAGTAACCTCAACAATAATATTCGGTAACTCTGGTGCCGACAGAGGAGGAAAACGAGGATCATGGATGACAGATGTCGCCGCTTCTCGTAAAGCTTTGTCCAGTGTCGTAACAGACTCCGGGATACCAATACACCCACGCAGGTCATCCTCGGGATAGGTCTTTATGGTGACAAAAACACCTGCCATCATATCCAATCCTGTGTTGGGGAGAGCATCTAATCTTTTCCCCTCAACCTGGTATTCTATTACCAATCGAGCATAACGCACTGCTTCTTGTCCTTGGTGAATTGATAACACCCCTTCGTATAAGCAGAAAAGGTTAAAATAGGTTACTTCCAAGGATCACTGATTCTTGATATTCTTCTGCATCAATAATTTCTTGTGAACCTCTCCTATACTATTTTTTCTTTGCTTGCTTTCATTTATATCTTTCTCCTCACTCAGGCACCTTGCCTTATTATCCACTCTTTTTGCCTCTCTCATTACCTGCCCGAATTAAATATGTCAATTTTTCCAAATACTAATAGAATCAAAAAAATGACTGCCAAGCCTATAGATATTCCTTGGTAAAAAACTACTGTGGCTTATGCCAGTAGTGCAAAAATTTTTAATGTAATTTACTTCTGTTAAATTTTTCTTTCCTTGGTATTTTTTTACATTCGGAGCTACTGGATAGTACAATCCATGAGATACAAGTGGGAAAAATCTAAAACCCATAAAATATTGGAGGGCATGTGATCACCCCAAAAAAAATTTATCGATACCTGATACATAGCATCCACAATAATAGACAGGTTGTAGCCTTTCTCCTCATTTTCATCTTCACCATCACCCTATTTTTTAGCCTATTTTATCTCTTCGAGAATTCCTTTGATTTCCTCAAAAAATGGACCGCGGAGATAACCGCCATCACCGCACATTTTTTCGGCCTAGAAGTCACCGTAGAAGACACATTATTAATCCTAGAAACTACCACATTTGAGATTATCCAGGAATGCACGGGTCTTTTCGCCATCATGATTTATGTCTCATGTGTCCTGGCCTACCCAGCCAAAATCATAAAAAAAGGGGAAGGAATACTCTTGGGTGTATCCCTGATTTTTCTACTTAATATTACAAGAATGGTCTTTTTGGTATACATTGGAGATCATCACCACGACCTATTCGAATATGTACATTCATATCTCTGGCAGGGAACATTTATCATTGTTATTATCCTCCTGTGGTTTATCTGGATAGAAAAAATCGCGAAAACATGAACACAAAAAAAAATACTAAGGATATTATTTCCCAGGTGCCATCCCCCTGGTCACACCTCTCCGGTTTTGTGAAAAATAGACCAAAAACAGCATTCATCATCAAATTTGTGATTTTTTCCATACTGTTTTTCATTCTTTGGACACAGATTGGCAGATACTACACATTGGTTATTTCCCATGTCTCACACCTTTTACTGAAAGGAATGGGATATGATGTGGCACTGCATCATAATGGAGAAATATATTTTATGTACCGGGGGGGCCTCATTAATCTTGAAAATACAGAATTGATAAATTTTAACCTTGCATCCTTCTTAGCCCTCATCTTGGCAACACCCCTGATTCGTAAACAAAGAATACTGAAATCACTGGCATGGGGCCTGCCTATCCTTTTTGTATTCCATGTCATAAACCTGGTTGCCCATTTCCCCTATTATGACGGCCACTCCTGGGCACGAGCGATAGTCTCATTTTCAGGCATTACCAATATGGCTCTCCCCTTCATTTTATGGATTGCCCTAACTCATGATTTTGTCCTCGAAGCATTTATTCCAGAAGAAAGAGCCTATCAGTGTCCACTCTGCGGGGAAACAAAAATCGGGATACTTGAACATCTTGAGACTGTACACCAAAATATGAATCAAAAAGAGAAGCAGAAAGTCAAAATATTCCTTGATAATCATCCGCAATTAAAAAGAAAAAAACACACATAGAGCACTTCCCTGTTTACCCAAATTATAAAAATAGATGGGCAGTACCCCCGCAAAGGATAGAATTTCACATATTTCTACATACTAAGTATCTGTTTACCAAGTCCACACTGACCCTGCCAGTTAACACTAACCTTCTCCTAATCCTAAAACAGTGCCTTATGATATGAATAAATAGATGTCATAAAAAAAGTGATGAGTCCATCAGGAGATATACTCCCGCCTACATGATCTAGAATCTAAAGGGTTCTATTCCTGCTTGAAGTGCCTAAAGGAAGTGAAAATTACTGAGGGGGAGAATGATTCTCTCCATCTTTTGTTTCCCATTTAGCCGATATATCGTAAATCATCAGGTTTTTTTTCATCCATGGCTTTTTCGATATGACGAATCTTTTTTGAAATCTTATCAATCTCCTTAGCCTTGCTCTCCAATTCAGAAAGACTAATCTCCAGACCCAAGGACTGTGACAACACCTTTATCACCTCACGGGCACTATTGGGATCAACCATATACCCCGATGTCTCACCCATCAAACAAACACCCTTCATCCCCCGTAATTTCCCCATACCCAACAAAAGACCAGACGCACCAACAATACCCCCAGAGGGCTCATCTTTAAACACAACACCAAATTTTTTCAATTCTTCCACCAACTCTATATCGGTTGCCGCCCCCGTAATACGCGGATGTCTAATTTCCCGCCCAATACCATACCCCCCCAGTGTATAGATCATCTTTGTCCCCAATTTTTCAGCAAGATCCAGAACAGTATTTACCAAATGATATTGACCAACCGATGTTAAACCCTGATAATCACCCGTTAATATGACCAGATCCCTTTTTTTACCCCTATGATAATATAACTCATTTTTCACCAAGCGAACCGTCCCCTCAGGATTAATAAACACCTGGGGGGGAAAACTATCAGAATAAATCTCGGCAAATTTCTTCGCCTTTATCTCATCTATGAGATGCTCCGCTGCCAATTTCCCCACATTGCCCACACCCGGCAATCCCTCAATCAACACCGACTCTTTTAATGTCGGCATCTCCAACATACGCGTGATAACACCTTCTATCCTCACTTTTTTTTCCATGATTACCCCTCAATCTTTTTTAATTTCCGTCGATAGTCACCATATTTATCCTCGGGAGAAAAACGTGCAGGAACAGGATTAACTGTTTTTTTTTTACACACGGGACACGAATCCGCTAGGCTATACAGGTCACAGGAGTGACAATACCTCATTTCATCTCCCGAATAAAGTCTCCCTCCCCACCCAGTTTGGATATATGGGCTATTGCCCTATCTGCACCCTCCTTTAATTCCTTTTCAGCAGTTTTATAATCATCAGCCTGGACTGATATGGTGTAAAGGGGCGCAGAATAATATTTTACTTTTACCTCAAGATCCTGATCATTTTTTTCTACTTTTTGTAAGGCCTCAATAATATGTTTTATCCCCTCTTTTTGGGGGGTAAACAATTTCAGGAAACCTTTCACATTGACAAAGGGAACAGAAATGTTTTCCTTTGCAATGCCAATAAATGCGGGTATCCAGCCACCTGTAAATCCATCATCCGTTAATACCTCGGGATCCGTTGTTACCTCTTCAAATGCCCTAAAAAGTGTTCCATACTTTTTTTTCAACTCTTCCCCGATCTGATGAATTTTTTTCAGGGATATATTACCGCTCTTTGCCACCATCTCCAAGAGTTTTTCTGCCTTCTGCTCATTTTTCCACTGTTGTATCTTCTCTCTTCTTTGATGGTCATTAACTCGTTTCAAAGAAAGATCAATATGGCTTTTTGACGGATCGATATCGATCACTTGGCAAACAACCCGCTGTTTTTCCCGGACATAATTTCTTATATTTTTAACCCAGCCGGTTGCCACTTCCTTGATATGGAGAAACCCTTCCTTATTGGGATATTCCTCTAGGGTTATGAATGCACCAAATCCTTTGGCTTTATTAACCGTTCCCACGACAAGTTCGCCTTTGTCTGGAAAGTCTTTTACCGGCATTGTTTACTCCAGCTCACTGACGATTTCTCCTTTAAAATCAGCCTTTCCACCGGTTGGATCAGAGAGTTTCCCACCGCATACTTGACAAAAGACAGGGGTACTTGCTTTACTAAAAACTATCTGGATATTCTCGCAATCCGGGCATTTAACCTTTAAAAATTTATTTTTTCTCATGATTCCTATTCTTTAAATTCAAATTTTTTCGCTCGTAAACATTTTTTTTGATGATATTTACCACACTTTCCACATTTATAACGTAAATAGACACGACGGGTAGGTTTTTCCCGTCCCTCTGGCTTTGGCCGGGGGTATCCACGATATCCTCTAAGTACCCGCCGAAATCTTCTTTGACCAAGTTTTAACTCTGATGCTTTATGTTTTTTAACCCGTTCGATACTATGAGTGGTATGTTGTTTACAGTGTGTACAGTAGGTTTTGATTTTTCGTGGCCTAATCATCTGCCTGTAATGATATACCCTATATAAAAATAATGGGTCTTTATATTTGAAGATACAGAGAAAAATGAGTGTTTATCAATGAGGCGAGAAGTGAATCTTTTTTACAATCTTTTTTTTTGTTACTTCCACACCGAGTCGATATCCAAACCGAAATCATCTCCCTCGGATGGAGTCTTCTGTTTTTTCTTTTTCTGCTTATTTTCTTCTATCATCACCAGCAGGCCATCAAGTTTTTTTTCCAGTGACCAATTCTTACCCGATAACAAAAGTGTCCCCCGTGTTCTCTCAATAAGCTGTCGTGCCACGTCCTGTTTTTTTTTGATGGGGACAAAGCCTGATGGGTAATCAAACCTCATGAGTACACTATAAATTTGTTCCATTTTTTCAAAAATCTCTTCTGCTCTCTCCATTTCACCCATCTTGATAAGATCCAAAATGTTCCTCCGTAGTTCCCCTACCACATCCCCCAGACCCAAAAGATAGGATGAATAGCTGACATCTAATTTTTCAGGGGTAGGAAGTTGTTCACCCTGTAATATGGCCAACAGGCAGCAGCCTTCCACTAATTCTTGTGATGCATGTTCCACATAGCCTGCCATTGAAAGATCCGGGTAATCCTCGAGGATATTTTTTAATTCCTTATTTAATGTGCATGCCTGGGTAATCTCCTTCTCACTTATCTTTTCTCCATGCATTCCCACAATGGCTTTTCTGCAGACACGTATAATTTCTCGACATTTTTTGATTGCTTTTTCCCGAAGATTGTCCTTTTCATCAAGTTTTTTCTCTATTTTTTTTACGATTGCTTCCAGATTCTTCATTTTATGGGAAATAAGGCAACAAATTATAAAGTTGCCTATCCACTCACTATCACTTCTTTACCCGTAATCTACGTTTTTAGAGGGGGGAATAGTTCATTATCAAGGCCATTCTATTTTTTTATGGTATCCCTATTTTGTGTTGCAAAAACTCTATTTTTGGGAAATACATATAAAAAAAGATGCCTCATTACCCTCTGTGACAGCAATCGTTTATTCCAAGGATTTTCTTATCCACAATAATCCATCCCACCCCGAAAACGCCCAGAGATTAATTGCGATACAGGGCTATCTTGAAGAAACCTATTTTTTTGATGATCTAAGTGTGATAGACCCGTTACCCTTAAAGGAAATAGATTTAGAAAAAGTACATAGCCTAGCCATGATTAATCAAGTTAAAAATGGAGATGGATGGATTGATCCTGATACCTATGTCGTTCCCCAGTCATATGATGTTGCATGCCTTGCTACTGGTGGTGTAGTTGAGGCTTGTCGATGTGTTGCAGAGGGGAAGGTTGACAATGCGTTTGCCCTTGTTCGTCCTCCGGGTCATCATGCTACATCGTCACGGTCAATGGGTTTTTGTTTGTTTAATAATGTAGCATTGGCAGCTGATAGGTTGGCCAGGAAGGGATTTCGGGTCCTGGTTTTTGACCATGATCTGCATCATGGGAATGGCACTTGCTCCATTTTTTATGATCGCAGTGATATCCTTTATGAATCCTTTCATCTTTTTCCCTATTTTCCGGGTACAGGAGCTGTGGACGAGATTGGCTATGGCCAGGGAGAGGGTTTCACAGTGAATGCACCCCTCCCGTATGGAACTGGAAATCAAGGGGTTAGAAAAATTCTTGATGAAATTATGTTGCCCATTGCAGAACAGTTTCGTCCTGATATGATTTTATTTTCCTCTGGTTTTGATTCTCATCATGCCGATCCTTTGGGTGGTTTATCTCTTACTATTGATTTTTTTGGGGAAATGGTGAGATGTTTCAGGGATATACAGGATAAAATAGTGTGTAGCCTGGAGGGCGGCTATGATCTTGATAGTTTGAAAAAAGCAGTTGCGGTACAGATTGGCGAGTTGAACAATACACCCCTACAGATTAGGGATGAAACCCGGGAAACAGGTGATGTAATTCCAGTGATAAATCAATTAAAAGATACACTACAGACTTATTGGTCACTCTAAAATTGGTTACTCTAAATATTTTCGGGGAAAAATGACCCTGTTAGATGAATAATAAAGATATATAAGGCATGATAATGCTAAATTTTTTTTTTATTATCCAAGAAAATTTATACTAGTATTTTTATATCCGTTTTTATCACCCTTACGGGATGTGATTTATGGAAAATGGAAAACAAAAAAAATTGCGTGAGTATAAAAGGGAATATAAGATTTATCGTCATCATGCCTGGGCAGGACTGGGTTTGTTGACCGTTTTTTTAGCCACACGATATTTTTATCCACATTTACCCTCTTGGTTTTTCTTCTCTATTTTAACGGCATTAATTGTGTATATTTTAATTGGTTTAATAGGGACCTACAGGTATAGAACCGGTCTTAGTGTTCAGGAAGAGACATCCCAAAGGAACCAGTGTTCATTTCCTGCATCCCTTGAGGAAAAAAAAGAAAAAGATAGGGCCAAGGTAGAAAAGAAACGACTGAAGGCAGAAGTTAAAAAAATAAAGAAAAAATAAAAATAGCCTGCTTGGCAATTTATTTTATTATTCTAATCCCTGGGCAGTTATGAAAAACCGTACTTTTTCTTTTGTTTTATAGCACGGGTGTTTCATGACAATTGCCTCCCGTGCCTCGCTCCCCCGTGTATTTGCGTATTCTTGTTTTTTTAATTGTATAATTGTTTTTGCCAGAGGTGATATAATTCGATTGGCGAAGGGTTTTACTCCTGTTTCATTTTGGTAAACCTGGCCTGTTAAAATGATGGGGATCTGGTATTTTTTGGCGGCAAGTTGCAAGGTTACCATCTGGCGGGTAAGTGACCGATTTGCAGCATCTTTATTGCTGCTTAACTGAAGCCGATAGAATTTATTGACTGTGTCAATCACCAGCAATCCACATCTAATCTTGAGGGCCTTATCAATAATTTTTTCCTGTTCTTCTAGATTTTCAGGAGAAAAAAATAATATGTTTTCAAGAGGTTTTTTATTATTTTTTTTACAAATCTGCCGCAGTCTTTCTTGTGAAACACCTTCAGAAGTTATATACACTATTTTTTTTTCTTTTGAAGCATTAGTACAGGAGGCTAGAATACAGATATTTGTTTTTCCTGTCCCCGGTTCACCATAGATTAAAGTAATTATCCCTGGTTTTAATCCCCCTCCAAGAATGGTATCGAGTGTGGTGCATCCCACGGGTACTTTTTTCATTATCTATCCCTAGAAACTAGCCAATAAAATAAAAACATTTTGCCCATTTGCACCTTACCCCTCTCTAGGATTACCTACCAATAGCCAGGCTCCTAGAAAACTATCTGCCCTCCGGGTATTGTGTCTATCTACATCTTCTTTACTTAGATAAGAGTAATTCCCTAAAAAAAATTGTTTCTGTTGTCTATTGCGGATAACTGTTTCCATTTACCATTTTTCATAATGGGTTATTTTGGCTATATCTTTTCTTTGGTTACTAGAGGTAATCATTTTTATTGCTTTTTCCTTAAATGTAGTGGTCTTGGCAGGATAGCCAACTGGTGTTAATGCAATTACTCGTATATACTGGGGTATATCCAATATATCTTTTATCTTCTGTTCATTAAAGCTACCAATCCAGCAGGTTCCCACTCCCATATCTGTTGCCACTAAAACAAGATATTCCAATGCTATTGCTACATCCACAAGAAAATAATCCATGCCATCACGACTGTCGCTTTTCTTTGGGTTGCCGCAAGCCACAATCAGGACTGGTGTATTTTTTATCCAGCGGTTAATAAACGTGGTCCTGGAGAGGGCATCCAGTGTCTTTTTCTCTTTAATGACAAGAAAATGCCAGCATTGTTTATTTTCCCATGATGGAGACAAGCGGGCACAGTGCAGCATCCTCTCTATTTTATCATCCTCTATATCATCTGATGCATAGCTACGGGTGCTTTTACGCAGTTTTATGACATCCATAAATTCCATCAGTAATCCTCTTCCTATTCCAGAAACATGTTTTACCTCTAAAAAAGTATTTGTTTTACCCTAACCCATCAGTATTATCTATTATCCCGTTTTTCCCATCTTTTCCACTATTTTTTTTAGGTTTATGTCTCTTCTTCTTTTTGCGCAACCTATTATGTATCTATAGATCCCTGGAATCATTATCGTATTACCCTGGTCTATCTTTGCCTTGTTTGTTTGATATTTGTGCCAGAATACTTATAGCATACATGGGGCCATGACTATCCTTGAGAGGAATGGGTTACAAGGAGGAGATTTCCTATTCTTCTCCTTCTTTTAGCTCTTTCATCTATGTAGTTTATTTATTTTTTATTTCTTATTCTTTGGTATTATCCTCTGTTATTTTTTTTGTATTGATCCTTAGGAACCATGAATATGTTGTATCCCCCAGTATCTTTTTTTAAGAAGATTTAAAATAACACTTCCATATTTCTCTAGCTATGGAGATATTATGCCCATAGTTCATGTACATATCTGGGAGGGAATGGATAAAAAAAAGGTGGCAACCATCATTCGCAGGATAACAGGTGTCTTTGTTGAAGTGGGTATCCCTGAACATGCCGTTGAGGTACTTGTCCATGAAGTACCCAAGTCGCATTGGGGGGTTGGTGGAGGACCCGCTTCAGAGAAATTAAAAGAATGGTAGAAGGATACAGGCCATTTGGATTGCAAAGAACAATATCCCCCTATGTGGTGAGGGGTTGAGTAATGTTTAAATAAATAATTGGATTATACTGGGTGTAAACAATATATAAAAAAATAGGTGACAAGCCATGAACACAAAAATATTAATAGGTATTATTGCAAGTATAGTCCTTGTGACTTTCTCGATTGGGTGTGTTGAGGAAGAATCCACAAATGGTGATCTTTCTATCTCAAATGTGGTATTTTGTTCAGAGCATCCCACGGGGTATCGCGAATACAAAGAACAGCCTGATGCCACATATAACCCAGGTGATATGGTGTGGATTTATATGAATATTAATAATAACTACTATAATCCTAACAGTGATGGCACCAATGAGATATGGATAACAGAAAATCTCACACTTTTAGACTCCCAAGGTGAAATACTAATACCGAATCAGGAATTTCTAAATGAGCATCAAAACTATCCTGAGGATTTGAATCCAGAAAACCTCTGGATATATAACAATATACCGACATCAACAGATATTGATCCAGGATATTATACAGTTCAAATTGTTGTCAAGGACAAACTAGCAGGCGCAACAGCCACAGCCTCCAGCACCTTCCGAATAGTTCTATAAGTTATACAGCCAGCATAATCCATATTCTCAACCCCCTATATATTTTTCATATCACCTACTTAATAAAAGAAACAATACTCTTCCCCTGGCACACCGACCAAGAAAACCCCCAAGGGAAACTACATCCCCCTTTGTACAGTTTTCACTAAAAAGTTAGTATCCCTGGCAATAATTACAGCACCCATTTTTTTAGTTAGGGATGCTCTTCATGATAGTTCTTCATTTTTTTTCCTGGGAAGGATAACCCTGCCATTATCATCACCGATTTCAACAGCTTGATGTGCCACCTTCAACTTTCCCGTAAGTGCTGCAAGATATGCATCCATCTCGTGTTCATTTCGTGGCTGAATACCAAATTCTTGTGCCATGAGTTTGTAATCCGGGGAGTACACCCCCAATATTTTTGCTGTGGCCGTAGGAAACACCTCTATGACTTCATATCCTTGGGAGATAAAAATATCGGCCATTTTACCTCCCCGTCGTACAAGGGGTTTCATGGATGGTATTGTAGGGAGCAACGCACCGTATTTCTTCAGATAACGATCCACTTCCCGTATCCTAATTTTTCCCTTAATCAAGGGAGCATCCAGGGCAATTAATTCGGGCATATGATCTTGAACACCCTCAATAATATCCCTATCTGAGTACAAGGTGAAAAGGCATGTTTCTTGGTTAAGGCTACAGATACCCGTAGAATTTTTTTGTTTAGCAGCCAGATCGACACCCACAATGTTCATGATATTTATTTTTCAATTATTAATAGGTATATACCTCCATATATATCTATAAACATAAATTTATTTTTTATATCTTTCTCTCTTATTCCCCGGTATATCCATGGATCTCTATAATTATCTTTATAATCTGGTCAAGCAAATACCCCCTGGCAGGGTCTCAACCTATACACATCTTGCACTAGCCCTGGGTGATAAAAGAGCCAAAAGAGCGGTAAAAGAAACCCTGGATGCCTTTCATGACAGTACCCCCATCCCCTGGCATCGCGTCATAGAGGATAACGGCAAAATAGAGGGAAAAAAAAAGAAACACTTGCTTCAGCAAGAAAATATACCTATTCATAAAACAGCCATCCAAAAATATAAAGAAATAGTATTCCATGATTTTACCACCACTTATCCTCTAAAAACATTAAGAAAAAAACAACTCCTTCTCCAACGCTTTCTGATATTAAAGGATGCTTTCACCACTCTTGATATTATTGGGGGAGTGGATGTATCCTACCAGGGCCGTGATGCCCATGCGGCCTACGTGGCCATGGATTATCATACTCATGCCCTTGTTGCCACAAAAACCATCCAGATGAAAACAGATTTCCCCTATATACCCACCTATCTTACCTATCGAGAACTCCCCATAATCAAACACCTAATGAAAAATATTACACCACCCTCTCTTCTCCTTCTTGACGGACATGGCATTTCTCATCCCCATCATTTCGGTCTTGCATCCCACCTGGGTGTTGTCCTGGACATACCCTCCATAGGGATAGCCAAAAATTTGTTATGTGGTACAGTATCCCTCCAGAACGCTAAACATGACTTTGCTCCTCTCATCCATCAAGGAAAAAAAGTGGGATGGGCACTATGGCCCCACGGGACACAAAAACCCATCTTTGTATCACCCGGCCATAAAGTATCCCTTCCCACATCCCTAGGCATAGCCAAAAAAATGTGTCAATACCGTATACCCGAGCCTCTGCGAAAAGCACACCTTCTAACACAAAAAAAAAAATGAAAACAAAGATAGTTCCTAATCTCTAAACAAGCCAAATGTTTTCCAATCCCACACTCCCGACCCATCCTCTAAAAAAAAGGAGAAAATATTGTTTCGAAGACTATCCAATAAATCCGTACTATTTTGGCTAGGAATAAAGTAGTGATCCTCCCCCATAGTGTCCAATTGAAACGAAAGACCAATATTCACATAATCAACAGTAGTGATCTTAGAATAGATATCATTCCCATACAAATCAGTAAGCATACCAATCCCCGCTAAACCTCCAAATGCCTGAGAAGAGCTAGTGGCTGAATAATTATCATCACCCCCACCATCTAAAAGAAGGCCAATACCTGAATAATGCCCAAAACCCTGGGATGAATCATGAGCGATATACTGATCATCGCCATCCGTATCAACAAGAACACCGATACTTGGCCCATTATTCCCTCCACGGTCACCGCATCCTTGAGACCGGGTATCCGACAGATAAGAGTCATCGCCAAATATATCCACAAGAAATCCCCCTCCTTGAGACAGGCCTCTCCCTTGAGAATTTTCATGCGCGATATAGGTATCATCCCCAAATGCATCCAGAAGACAACCCAACGCATCTTCACTTGCCTTCCCCTGTGAATAGCTAGTGGAAAACCATAGATCATCACCACTATAATCAAAAGCGATTCCTAAACCTTCACCCATGGCGCTTCCCTGCGCATAGTTTTCTGAGATATAGGCATCATGGCCCCAAACATCCGCTAGGCATCCTATCCCGCTGCATGCGGATCCCTGGGACCAGGACTGTGATATATAGGTATCATTACCCGTGATATCAATGAGTATTCCTATCCCTAAAAATCCTGCGCCTTGGCTGTTTCTGTTGCCCTGATAGTGGTCATCACCTGCAAGATCAATGCAGATACTGACTCCGTGTTGTGCCCCCCCTGCATTATTGGTATAATTATCGTTTCCCCCTAGATCAAGTGACAGAATATAATCATGGATGTATTTATTTTCACTTTTACCTCCCAGTATGATTAGGTTCATGGGGTCACAAAAAAGTAGTTCATCATCAAAATTTTGATATCGTACTAGGATTGGAAGAGAGTTTTTTATGCTCTCCATGATTATTATTGATGCCGTGAATATTTTGGGCATTTCTACTTTATTTATTATTTTTTGATAGCGGTATATGATTTCATTGTCTTTTTTTTCATCAGTTTGAAGCAGTGGTCCTTTGATAAGATCCATGAATATATCAGAGATTCCAGGTATCTCAAATCCCTGTTCATCTGCTAGTGTATCCCGATTTTTTTCCAGGAATACTCTTTCGGCGGAGGTAATGTTCTGTGTTGCCTGGTTGATGAGTATGGTGGCCTCATTGATGGCATAGAGTAATAATGCCAGTGCATCCTGTAAATCCACAGGGAGATCATTGATGAGCGTATCCAGTTTATCTATTTTTTTTTGGCTGACGATGATATTATGCAAGTCATAGGTTTTGGTAATGGCGTCTTTTAGCCAGTGAGGATTTGTACTAGATATTTTATGTATATCTCCAGTGATGACTAACAATTCCTGCTTCAGGATATCTCGTTGATTGTTAATATCCTGTAGGGGTTTTATAAGATAGTCCTCAATAATTTTTTCTGAAAGAAGATAGGTATGCAATTCCTGCACCAGCCCGTGTAATTGTTGTTCTAATGAGTCATCAGTGGACAGATACTGTGCGGCAAATTCCTTGATGACGTATTCAGTGTCACCCCATATCCCTGTAGTTATCCCAAAAAAATTCTCTAAATTTTCATAAAGTGATAATTCACCAGAAACACTGGTCATCCCGTTTTCCGGGAGTGCATTTTCATCATTGTCAATATCAATTATACGTATCTCCCATGCTATATTAGAGGGAAGAATAAGAATTATGGCGAGGAGGAAAGCAATCCAAATTTTTTTATTCAAGGATAACCGACCAATCCTATCCATAGCCTTTGCAATATATGTAATTTATTATTTATTTAGAGACTGTTTTACTTCCTATAAAAACAGGGAATATACGATATTTTTGTCCCCCCCTTAAATTTTTTTCATCACCCAATTTTATTTTTTATTTATCTTTTTTTGTAATCTGTGATAAAAAAAATTAGAAAAAGGGTATATTTTATAGAGCCACACACTTTTTATGACTCCCATATAAACTGTACCGCAATCTCCACACAAAAAATATTAGTATCTTTTCTATTATTATCATTTTAATACCACAAAATAATATATGTTGCCATGATCCTCAAAGGAATGTGTTCCATCTGTGGAACAATAGATGTATTGCACACCTGTCATTTATGTGGAAGAAATGTCTGCAGCAACTGTTATAATCCCCATCATGGTGTGTGTGTGCATTGTGCACGAGGACGCGTCTAAAATCATTTTATTCTTTATATTTCTCATATTCACTCCACAGGCAGCCACAGTAACGCTGTCGATATAAGCTATATTGCATGCTGAGAGCCCGGCCGTGACTCCATCCCTCCCGAAAATCCTGATAATAAAATAAAATATCATATGTATCTGCGATTTTTTCCCCGATTTCCCGAATCTTTTTATGTTTTTGATGATGAGAAGAAAGCAGCGTCGTGGTAAAGCCATCAAAACCATGTTTCCTGGCATAGGCAGCTGTTTTTTCAAGACGATACCGATAACATGCCAAACAGCGGTCTTTCCCCTGTTCAATTTCAGCCATTATCATGGAGAGATACGGCATCAACGTATAGTCGTCATATATCACCGCTACATCCTCCAAGGAGGCATACTTTTGGACAGCGTCTCTTCGTGCACAATATTCCATAAAGGGATGAATATTTGGATTAAACCAATATCCCACGACAGTATCTCCTTGATCCTGTATTCTTTGATGAGGATAGGCAAAACAGGGTGCACAACAGATATGGACAAGGATTTTCATGTAGTATAATTGATTTTATTGTTAAATCATTTGTGCATATGTTACAGCTGCTTGCCCCAAGGCAACCCCGCCATCACCTGGCGGAACCTGTCTATTCCGGATAAACCTGAATCCTGCATCAGTAATCTCTTTTCGAATAACTCGTGACAAATGATCATTATAGGCACATCCCCCAGAAAACCCAATTATTTCTATATCCCTTTTTTTTGCATTTTTTATAGCGATACTGGCAAGAGAGCGTGCAAGATATGATTGAGCGGAGAATGCAAGATTCTCCCGGTCATCCGTCATACTATTCCAGATCTCTTCTAACAGATAGGTGGTATCCACAATGGAGTCATGTATCATCCGTGGCTCTAGATCCAAGGTATCTTTACCCCCAAGTGCCACCGCTTCAAGTTTCATGGCAGGTTCTCCTTCATATGTTCGTTGGGTACAGATATTTAATAGGGCAGCCACTGCATCAAGAATACGTCCACAACTAGAAGTTTTATTCCCATATCCCTTCTCACGCTGGCTTAGAATAAGATCAATTTCTTTTCTTCCATGGGGAAAATCCTGCGCATGCCCATAAAGCCATCTTGCAAGTTTTCCTCTCTCCATGCTATCAAAAAGGATACTTGCAACTATCCGCAAAGGATAACGAGTAGCAAGATCACCTCCAACCAGGAGCTGTTCCTCAAGATGCCCAACACGTGAATATCCCCCCAGTGTACAAGATAAAATCTCGCCACCCCAAATAGTGCCATCATCACCATATCCTGCTCCATCGGCATCTATACCCATGATTTTATCATACATTCCTAAATTATTTTCCACCATAACAGAAGCCACATGGGCATGGTGATGCTGAACCTGTACCAGAGGTATGTTTAAATTTTCACTCCAGTCCTTTGCTAACCGTGTGGTATTAAACCGTGGATGAAGATCACAGGCGACAGCCTCTGGGGTTGTATTGGTGAGATGGAGAAGATGACGGGTGGCTTCCTCTAAAAATTGCAATGTTTCCATTTCAGTGGTGTTTCCAATATACTGTGACAAAAACGCCTTGTCACCTGTCAGTATACAAGTGACACCATCAAGCTCTGGCCCCAAAGCAACAATATTTTTCGCATGAAATGGCATAAACACGGGAAGGGGAACATATCCCCGTGAACGCCGAAGCAATACAGGATGGTCATCCACGAATCGTATCAATGAATCATCACAGCGTTGAAAAATTTCCCGGTTATAATAAAGGGCATACTCACTAAATTCCTTAATTTTTTCATTGGTACAAATTATGGGCCCCCCCGGAAAATTAGCGCTTGTCATCACATATGCTTTTTCATCTGTTTGATGAAACAACAGGTAATGAAGACCAGTGTAGGGCAGCATAATCCCCATGGTGTGAAGGTCAGGTGCGATGAGTGACGTATTATAGTCTGTTGTTTTTTTTTCTAAAACTACTATGGGGCGGACAGGTGATGTGAGAATTTTTTTTTCGTGTTTATTTATGTGGACCAGTTGTTCTGCCGTTGGTATATCCTGTACCATCACAGCAAAGGGTTTTTGTTTTCTTCCCAAATATTTCCGTATCTCCTGTATAGCAGATGCGTCTCTAATACTGCACGCAAGATGAAAGCCCCCGTTGCCTTTGATGGCAAGAATATGTCCTTGGGAGAGTAGCTTTCGTGCAGTCGTAATGGCCTGTAAACTCTTATATGTTCTCTGTCCATCTGTAAAATATACCTGCGGGCCACATTTATGACAGGCAATAGTTTGAGCATGATATCGTCTATCCTTGGGGTTCGTATATTCATGTTCACATTCCCTACAGGGAGGAAAGGGCTTCATGGTGGTAGTGGGGCGATCATAGGGAAGATTCGTGATGATAGTATACCGTGGTCCACAATTTGTACATGTGGTGAAAAAATAATTATGTCGCCTGTTTGATTTATCTTCAAGCTCCTGGATGCATTTATCACAGATTGAGACATCGGGGGGTATAATTGATTTTTCTCCCGTTTTTTCGGTTATACTTTTTTTTATTACAAAAGATTTATGGACTGGTTTTTTTGAAACCCATTGAACATCCATCTTTTCTATAAGTGCTAAGGCAGGTTTATTTTCCCTAATTTTTTTGAGAAAACAAATAATGTTCTTTTGGCTTCCTTCTGCAACTATTTCAACACCGGCGTCCCCCATGTTTACTACATAACCCGTCAGGTCGTTTTCCATGGCTAGATTATAAATAAAAGGACGGAAGCCAACCCCTTGGACAATTCCTTTCACATGTACTGTGGCCTTCATTTTTATGGAAATAAGAAACAACTTGCTTAATATCTTTCTGTTAGGCTTTTTATTATCCCTAGGATACCCGGGGGTGATTCTGAAATAACACGTATCATTGGCTCTTTGCCTGGTGCTCCCGCATCCCAAATAAGATCAGGTATGTTTCCCCGGGATTGGATAACTGTTTGTGTTCCCCAGTCCATGGTTCTCCGATTTGGTGGTTCTTTTCTGCGGTCAAAACTTCCAATTTTCCACCCCTTTTTTTTAGCATTTGCTATTAGCCCAGGGGAATAGGCAATGTTCATGGCTGATCTTTTATTTGGATTTTGTCTCATACAGGTGATAATTATTGAAGCAATATGTCTTGACCCCCCTAATTGAATTTCTCCTGCTTGAAAGGGCTTTCCATTTTGTTTTATGATTCTGCCAGATATCCCTAGCACATCTTTTGTCTGTGTAGCAGCGGGGAGAGCATAGACAAAATTTATTCCCACCTCTGGAATCAATTCCAAAGGAAGAAAAGATACAAGATGATCAATTGCGTCCTGGAGTGTTATCCAATAGGATATATAGTCAGATTTCAGAAATGGTGGATGATGAGGAGGGTTATGATTCATGGCATCATTCCCTTTTCCAGGCCTATAACCATAATAAAGCATTGCCCANATGCATCGTTTTGCTTTCTCTATGGCATCCAGTATCTTAAATCCCTGTGCCACATAAGCTGTGATAAGAGCCGAAAGAGTACATCCTGGCCCGCGGGCATTACTTTTTACCCGGGGCAACGAAAACATAGTGTATTTTTTTCCATCATATAGGACATCTCTTGCATGTTTTCCGGGAAGATGTCCTCCCGTAATCAAGACAAATCGTGGCCCCATTTCCTTGATAATTCCACAAGCCTCCTTTATTGTTTTAAGATCATCGATTTTTGTTTGGGTAAGAGATGCAGCTTCGTCAATATCAGGCGTTACGAAATAGGCTTGAGGGATCAGGTCATGGATAAGTGCTCTTAGAATATTTTTTTGGGCATGTTGATTATCTGTTGTTACAGCCATTACTGGGTCGACAATCGTTTTTAACCCATAATCTTGAATCTTGTTTGATAAGAGATGAATGATTTTCTGGCTGCAAAGCATCCCTGTTTTTGTGGCTGCAATAAATAAATCATTCATAAGGCTGTCAAGTTGTGTTTCTATGACTTCTAAATCAAGGGGATATATTGCATGAACACCGCTTGTGTTTTGTGCTGTAATACAGGTTATAATTGATGTGCCATGGATCTTAGCAAAAGAAAAAGTTTTCAGATCCGACTGAATTCCTGTTCCTCCACTTGGGTCAGAGGCAGCCATCGTGAGGGCAGTTTTTATTGGCATATCTTTTAGGTAGTACTATAATGATTAAAACATATTTGGTCTAAGTATTTTCTTTCTCATTTAGGATACAAATGGTATGATTAAAGAGAAATGATGTTTATTGTGATTTTTTCATTATGTCATTTTTCATTTCAAAAGGGATACTCTACTGATTAGGTTGAAATATCTATTTTTAATTTTAATTTTTTTTTCCTGAATTTATAATATTTTTTACATTCATTTATCTTGGCAGTACCAACAGATATTCTTTTCCAGGGTTATCGATAATAATGATTGCCGACTTCGTTCTTCTTTTTTTTTTCTTTTTTTGACTTGATTATATCAATGGAGAGAATCATCATTAGAGGTATAATCCGAATTTTATTTGCCATATCCTCATTTGACTTACCCAATTTTATGCATATACCCCCGTCTCCTTTACCAATGGATGCATAGCCAACAAATTCGCCTTGTGTAACCAACATTTCATCCTTGCCTCCTATGGAACGAATTATATATTCTGATCCCTCCACTAATTTTTCCATTATCTTGCCTCCACTAATTTTTGAAGATGGTTTACAGTTTCACCATAATTGTTCATGGCCAATTCCACATTGGCCTCCACAAAATTCCAGGCTTTTTTAAGATTCTCATATCTTATTTTATATGTCTTTTTTGCTTTTTTTCCTTCCTCAATTTTTCCTTCCTCAAGGATATCCAGGGCCTTGATTTTGTTGAGATGACGATATACAGTAGCCTTGGTGGTTTTCAACTCAATTGTTAATTCATCCACCATCCATTCCTTTTGGGGATGGAATAGAAAACAAGCGAATAATCGAAAAGGAATAGAGGTCACTTTTTCACCATTAGACAGATAACCAATTAATTTAAGAAATGTTTCAGCAACTAGTTTTGGGTCAGTCTCGCCAGTAAGCGGAGTATTTTTTTTCACCCGTAATTCAAAAGACATACAAGTCCATAATATTATACTGATTTTAATTGTTTTGTTTACACTGTATAGCGTCATCCAAAAAAAAAACAATACCTTTTATATGGTTTGATAAGATTTAGCATACAAACATGAAAATACTGGGGGAAAAAATTTCTCTATGTAAACTGTTGGTGGGCTGTATTTTATTTTGTATTATCAATTCTGCCCATGGTATAACACCTCCCCTGGAAGAAATAATTAAATCTCAAACTGATTTTTCATCTGGGAACTATCCGCTACAGGTACATACCACCTCTCTTATTAATAATTCAAGAGATATACCCTTGGATAAAAACGATTTTACAAATTTTTTTCCCATCAGTTATACATCAAAATCTTCCTCCTGGATAAATGTAACTCCTTATTCTCAAATTGTTTCAGAAAACTCATTTTTTACCATACATATCTATGTTGTCCCCGGGGAATCCATCGCTGGTGTTCAAATGGAGTTAGTTTTCAATCCCAACCTTATTGCCGTGGACAGTATTTTCGAAGGTGATTTATTTCAGGGATATCCTAATTATTTTCATCCCGGAATCATTGATAACGTGAATGGGTCCATCAGGGGTGTCTTTAACGTTATTCTGTCCCCCCAGGATGGTGTATCCACACCTGGAACATTTGTAACCATTAAATTGCTAAGTAAAAACAATAATGGCACCTCCCCTCTTAATTTATCTAATATTGTGATTGGCAATCCCTCAGCTCTTCAAGTTCCAACACGTGTCACAAATGCCTCGGTGAAGATAAGTGTGCAAGATCCACACAGTCCTGAAATATCCAATATTTCCATATACCGTACAAAAGGAAACAATGTTGTCAATATCACCTGCACGGCAAAAGATAATCAGGGTATTAAGACAGTGAATGCATCCATTCTCGATCCATATTCCCTGAGTACCAATTTATCCCTGAATCGTTATGGGGACACTGACATTTACTATCTCAATATTAGCTATCCCAACTTTGGTGCTTATTATTTTTCATTAAAAGCTGAGGATTTATCTGGCAACACACAGTATTCAAATTTATGGATTATCTTTCAATTCCGTTTATCTCAAGGATGGAATTTGATTACCATCTCCCTTCAAAGTAACTATACAGCTTCCTCGCTTTCTCGGGCCATTGGAGATACCTGTGATTCTATCGTTGGATGGGATTCTCTAAACCAAACATATCATTCTCATCCCACGGGTACTTTCATTAATGATTTTCCCGTTATGCCCAGACGGGGGTACTTTATTCATGTGTGGAACACCACTCTCTTTACTCTTAGTGGAAATCCCCTTCAGCCCATACCGGTCTCATTAATAAAAGGCTATAACCTCATAGGATGGCATAAACAAAGCATGGTAACCGCTGATTCCCTCCTTGGTAGCATTACGGGATGTGATGCCGTTTCAACATGGAACCCCCTAACTGGGACCTATCGTAGCTATCTAAACAATAACGCATCAGATTCATTTAATATCACAAATGGTGATGGAGTATTTGTCCATCTCCTACAAGATACCCAGTGGCAACAGGGAAAATAAACAGTATAAAAGATTTTTTTTCCTCATTTGAAGGGGAAATATCAGAAACATATAAACCAATAGTGAGACATTTAATGATATCGGCCCCATCAAGGCCATGGCTTTTGATAAAGCACTGTGCCAACCGTAAATGGTTGCCTTCTCATTTTATGGGAATCCTACTTAAATCCTCCCTGTGTTCATCTTTTTATATATTCATACAAAAACAAATATATACACATATATTATAATCTTTTAGAGGCGGAAAAATGAAAAAAATGTTGCTAATTACCCTAGTTTGTATTTTACTAACTAATGCGTATGGAACCATTGTTCTCTCTGGAACTGGCCCCCAAGATATGGATAAGACCTATCACATATCAGTTCCTCCTCTTTTGATAAATGAATACGATGAGTATTATCATGATCTCTCTTTCGAAAATTCGTCTTTATTTATCATGACACCCGGAGAGCCAATGTTGCCAAAAATTGTTACAATACTAGAACTTCCCTTCGGTATCCGAAATATTGAAGTTGACGTGAAACCTGGACTTATACAAGAGACAATCCTCAAAAAAGAAATTCGATTTGCCCCAACTCCTGTCTCCCTCTTACCTGGGCCAGGAGGAAGTAGTTCACAGCATAAAAACAATGATGTCTACTCAAGTAATGACCCGTATCCCCCCTCTTGGTATCACTATGATGTTGGATGTGGCTTGAATTCAGATAATCAACGTGTTACCTATCTAACCGTACAGTTCTTCCCAGTACGTTATATACCACTGCAAGATGCCTTGTATGTCGCTCAGGAGGCAGATATATCTATCACCTATGATAAGCCTTCATGCAATCCCTTTCCTGCCACGTCTGCCTATGATCTGGTTATCATTGCCCCACCTGATTTTTCCACTCCCTTGCAGTCCCTGGTGGATCATAAGAATGATCATGATATGCAAACCCTCCTAAAAACAACAGAGGAAATCTATGCTGAATATTTTGGGGTGGATAATCCAGAAAAAATAAAATACTTCCTCAAGGATGCAATAGAGGATTGGGGAATCACATATGTTTTGTTGGTGGGTGGTTTAAAATCGCCTCTCTTGGCAAGGTCAAGAGATGACCCAAATCAAGGAACACGGGACTGGCATGTCCCAGTGAGATATAATAACCTATTTGACAATCCGGAGCATCCTTTAAGTGAGGATACAATCCATGATCCTGGTGTTATCAGTGATCTTTATTATGCTGATATCTACAAGGAAGGTGGTCTCTTTGAGGATTGGGATCCAAATGGGGATGGTATTTTTGCAGCATGGAGTCGTCCCGGTACAGAAAATGATACAGGTCTTGATTTATATCCCGATGTCTATCTCGGAAGACTCGCCTGTCGAAACACACGTGAGGTAGAAAACCTTGTTGAAAAAATTATTACCTATGAAAGCCAGCCCGCTGATCCTTCATGGTTTAATAAAATCGTTGTCATATCTGGCGATGGATTCCTTGATCAAGAAGATCTTGATATCCAATGGGATGTAAATAATCTATCTTCCGGGGAATATACAATTTATGCCCAAAGCATAGACGGGGAGCGTATGCCAGGACCACTTGATATCGTGCAAGTAACCGTTGATCAGTCAACTGGCACCTCTGTGTCTTTTAATCATGACGATCACCTTAAAGTCGAGGCGTATCCCTTCCCGGCCATTGCCGAGATAACCTCTCCTTCAAATGGGAATATACTGGGGAACACAGATTATTTCTACCAGCCAACTGCAGGAGAGGCCTATGGCAATGAATTTACAGGGTGGGCTGACGTGAATTACACAAATGGCATTATGCATATTCGTGGAAAATCCTATGATCCTAAGCCCTACGGCAATATCACTGATATCCATGTATGGATTGAAAACAGTGATGGCGGTATTGTTTTTTCGGAATGGAGAAACGGCACAGAGATGTACTATGAAGGAGAATGGGTAACAGGAGGGAAAAGCCTCCAGGGGCAAGGCGGAGCTTTGTACTATATGCCTGATGATTTTGAAGAGATTCTCCTTTGGACATCAAATGGAGCATTGACCGGCCAATCAGATGTGATTGAGACATTGAATGAGGGCTGTGGATTTGCATTTTTTTCAGGTCACGGAAGCCCAGGGTCATGGGGTGATCATTACCCCGGTGTCCCAGGTAATCGTCAACATGGGAGTGTCACAGGCTTTGTTAATCTAGCATTTTTTCCACCGATTTTCCCCATGGATACATTAACAAATACTGATAAACCCTTTATTTGTGTTGTAGGAGGCTGTCATAACAGCCAGTTCAATGTGTCACTTGTATGGTCCATGTTGGATTTGTTTAATAAAAAATCCATGTGGACGTATGGTATGCCTACACCTGAATGCTGGAGCTGGTGGTTAACCCGTCTGCCTGAACGAGGGGCTATTGCCACTATTGGTAATACCGGTCTTGGATATGGCATCCTAGGTAAAGATTGTACAATTGGTGGTTTCGACGGTTGGATTTCAAAGGAGTTTTTTAGACAGTATGCAGAAGAGAATCATGACATACTTGGAGATGCCTATGGCCAAACCATTATTAGCTATGTTACTTGCTATGATTTAGAGGAAGATGATCACGTAAAATCAGTGGAACAATGGGTACTTCTGGGTGACCCAAGTCTCAAGATAGGGGGCTATACAGATTAAAAAAAACCGGCCCCCCCTTTCTCTTTAATATAGCATCCCTAATCCCCGACAGTATTTTATGTTAGGGTATCTGAGGTATTTCGCTCCCTTTTTATCAGTTATTCCCAAGGACATAATATATTTGTTACATATTGGGTACAATCGGCAATAAGATTTTTATAACTGCATCTTATTACCCGGCTAGGTGAAAATAATGAATGAAAACACTATACCCTTAATTGGTGACTCATTTCCTGAAATGACAGTGAATACAACACGGGGAAAAATCAAACTCCCCAGTGATTATAAAGGCAGATGGTTTATCCTTTTTAGCCACCCAGGAGACTTTACACCTGTTTGCACAACAGAATTTGTTGCTTTCCAAAAAAGATACAAGAAATTTCAGGAACTTAACTGTGATTTAATTGGCCTAAGCATTGACCAGGTTTTTGCTCATTTAAAATGGGAGGAATGGATAAAGGAAAACTTAGATGTTGAAATCAAGTTTCCAATCATTGCAGACAATGCCGGTCAAGTCGGTCGTATACTTGGTATGCTTCACACCCAAGCTGGGGGAACACAGACAGTGCGAGCAGTGTTTATTGTTGGCCCCAAAGGTATTGTGAGAGCCATTCTTTATTACCCCTTAGAGCTGGGAAGGAACATGGATGAAATAGTTAGGATGATAGAGGGATTACAAGTGGCTGATAAGGGGTATGCAATCCCAGCGAATTGGCCCAATAACGAGATAATGAAAAATCATGTTATAGTGCCCCCTGCAAATACAGTTGATATGATCAAAAAGAGGAAACAGCAGGAAGAAAAAGGGGAAATTGAATGTCTTGATTGGTGGCTCTGTCATAGAAAAAAGTAAACTGTATTTAAAATCTCTAAAATAGTGTCTGCTCCTTCCTATTTTTTTTTATTTTTCTTTTTTTATCCTTCACCGGTCCAATAGCTGTCACTGGTGGCATAGATGAACAGCCCCATGCCTTGGGTGATGGGAAAATCATCATGGGGTGTCCCCACCACATGGGACACAAATGTTTCGTTGTTTCCATACAGCATGGTCACCACGGTACAGCCATCAATCGCCACGCCCAGGGATTCTGCCGTGGTGTCATAGTCATGGTACCACCCAATCATATTCCAGGAGGCATAAATGGGCACCGTGACCGCAGTGATGGGAAGACCCGTCACATTAAGATAGCTGTCATGGTTCAGGTATATAAAATACCCCATGCCATCCAGGATAAGGAAATTGTCATGGGGTGACCCTACCACATGGGACACAAACGTATCATTGTTCCCATACAGCATGGTCACCACGGTACAGCCACTAATGTTCTGTCCCAATGTTTCCGCGGTCCACCCGTTATCCCTGGGGATCGTGATGAGATTCCACTCCTTGTAGAGAGGCGTAGTAAAAAAGTTGGTGATATTCATGAGTAAGGCTTCAGACCAGTTGCTTTCAGCATTATGAATATCCTTTGCTTTGGCCTTTACGGTATACGTACCTGGATTCAGCCAACTATGTGATACATTACAGGGTACACCTTGGGAAAAGGGCCCTAGCCATACCCCCGGTGTTCCATCTTCCCAATCTATATAATAGAAAATATCGTCAGTATCTACATCTGTTGCCACAACTGTATAATTATAGAGTATGCCGATTGTTCCCTGTATTGGCCCTGTAAAAAGTGGGGCATTTGGAGGAGTATTAAGGGAAGCATTTAACCCACCTGAAAAACAGGTGACCAATCCATCTCTTCCACCTGCCACCATCTCCATGGATCCATCACCGGTGACATCGGGAATAGCTGAGATGGAATCAACTGCCTCACCATAAGAAATTACTTCCAATTCATCGCCATTTGTACCATTTAAAAAATAGCAATAATTATTGGTAAAAAGGGTACCCACCAGGATATCATTTATTCCATCACCACTGATGTCCTCAATTCTATCAACAACAGCGGGTTTGTCATAAACTGGGTGTTCCCAGATAAATTGTCCCGTTTGGCCATCAATAACTTTTACTCCTACGCTTCCACTACCTAAATGGGCAGGAACAATATCAGGATGGCCATCTCCATTCACGTCATTAATTTTTTCAAATCTTTCGATGATAAGGGCAGAGGAACCAACGGCATTGCTATAGATAACATTGCCATTAGTGCTGTTAAGTCCATAAATATTTCCATAAAAATCACCAATAATCACATCACTGATACCGTCATTTGTGATATCGTCAATCTGTTCTAATGCCCAGACAGAGGAACCCGTAGAAATATATGTCCATTCTATACCTCCATCCGTTCCATCGATACCATAGACATACCCTATTGTCTCCAATTCATTTGATGCACCAGCCACAACATCCGGTTGTCCATCACCAGTGTAATCCTCGACTCCAATCACGGAAAAAACTGGTCCTCCTAGAAAGCACTCCCAAATGGAGCTTCCTGTTAAACCATCCAAGCAATACACCCTCTTGGGGCCGGTATCTGTGCCATCGTCTCCTGTGGCGGCAAGTATATCCTTTATCCCGTCATTATTGTAATCAAATCGTGAATCAACCTGGTAAACCCAGCCGCCGCTACCGTATTCGTGGGTATCATGTGTCCAGATTGTTTCACCTGTTCTTCCTGAAATGGCTCGGATAAGTCGTCCCCCCCAGGCTGAGCCCACCACCACATCATCATATCCATCGCTGTTAAGATCCTGGGTGATTACCAGGCCGTTTTGGCTATAGACTGAGCCCGCATAGATTTCATGTTCCCAGAGGACATCCCCGGTCATGTGGGCATTGCCATTGAAGCATCGGATATAGTCATCTTCACTGCAAATGATTACATCTGATCTATTGTCACCATTTATATCATTAATGGGGGCCATTGCCTTGGGGCTATTATCATACGGATCAGCAGTAAGAGTATAGTGCCAGAGTAAATCACCAAGGGAGTAATCATCATGTAATCCCGTGCCTTGTACAGTGGCAAGTATGGGGTTTTCATCAGGATCATCGCTATAGATGGTGAGAATCCCAGTATAGCTTAGTGATGTTCTGGGTTGGAACCAAATACCCACCTGGGCGGACTGGAGAACCCCGATAATGAAGGGATAGGTGATCTGGTCATCAACAATGAAATGGGTATTATCTGAAGAAGTGATATCTGTGATGGTCAAGCTTTCATTACCTGTATTTTGGATCTCGAGGAACCATCGCGTGTATGCATTAATGCGTACTGGTCCATAATTATGGGAGGGGTTGGGAAGATTAATATCTGGGCCAGGATGAACAGCATTACCGGTTAGTGCAAGATCAACAGTGGGATGTATGGGATCATTGGAGGCTATAGCGCCAAGGGCATTGAGTTCTCCATACGTTAGAGGGGCATAGGTAAGGGGTATCTGTGTTTGATTCCCCGGGGTGATAATGAGGGGGAAGGTAAGTGAGCAGGAGAGATAGGTGGAACCCGGCCCGCTATAGGTTATATTGTTAATTTGTAGATCTACTGTTCCCGTGTTTTGGACGGTGACCTGCCAGGTACTTGATTGTCCAATGGTGACCACTCCATAATTATGGCTGGTGATAGGAACATGTATCTCGGGGGTGCCGCTCCCGCTTAGGTCAATCTTATATAAATAGTCATTTCCGCCTTGGCCATTATCACAATACCAAAGGTATTGGCCATCCCAGACAATCCCCGCAGGATCATTGTATTCTGATTCATGGCTCTCGAGAAGCTCGCCCGTTGAGGGATCTATTTTATATAGGGTATCCCCCCAGTAATCAGCCATCCAGAGGTTATCGTTTTCAAGGGTAAGGTCCCAGGGTTGATCATCTGGAGCAGTAAAATTTGTAATGATTGAACCTGTTCCATTTACCTTGTATATTGTTGCCGGGTCGGGATAGTATGTAGCAACCCAGAAGTCCCCGTTATCATAGGCAATACCGGACATATACTGATCCGGGAGATTGAATTGGGAAACAAGGTTCCCGGACATATCAAATTGGAGAGCAACAGCGGGATTTGACGGGTGATCAGTTGTCCAAAGATAGGTACCATCAAATGTGAGGCCGAAGGAGTCCTCCTGGGGGCCATTACACAAAAGGGCATAGTTGCCAGTAGCTGGATCAATCTGGTAAACCTTGTCACCATCGCTACCATAAATTCCACAATAAAGATATGTGCCATCATAGGCTAATCCTGAGGCACTTTCAGGTATGGGGTATACTGCAACTATTGACCAATCCCTATTTCCTCCGTCCCCAAGGGAACCTCTAGTATCATAGAAATCTCTTTTGTTTCTTTCTCCCAAATTTGGTTTGCTCTCCTCAGTATCCTGGGCGATCACCGGAGTTAAAAAAACGGTTATCATAATTATTCCAACTATATAAGTAATCCATTTATTTCTCATGTTATACTTTATTCCCTCAAGATTTATAATGTTTTGCCAAAAAAATTTTGACACCCAAGAGATATGTTTTGATAGTGTAGATATTTTTTTAGATACATGCGATAAATCTTTATAAGGGATCAGGGGAATGTGCAATCTATAGGAGAAACATTTCTTTTGTTTTCTATTAGATAGGATATAAAGTTACGGAATAATCTTTGCTGAAGATAATAAAAAAAAAAAGAGGAAAGTATTAATAGGTTTATATCTTTGGTGGTAATTGGGGAGGGTTGAAGACCCTAATGTTTATGATTATTTCTAGGGTTCATTTTC